>OJGH01000003.1_pt1 | contig 122648 bp, 116 predicted proteins | sample 1594641 | NCBI WGS metagenome assembly OJGH01 (sample SAMN05416894, study PRJEB24817) | seawater metagenome | isolation source: Sea water | place: Canada:Atlantic | collected 2013-11 | reverse complement strand
GTCACCCTAAAGGGCGACCCACATTGTGTCGGTTACCGATGAACTGTAGGTTAGTCTTCAGGCTAACACCCGTAATGCACATATCTTTTTGTCACCCTAAAGGGCGACCCACATTGTGTCGGTTACCGATGAACTGTAGGTTAGTCTTCAGGCTAACACCCGTAATGCACATATCTTTTTGTCACCCTAAAGGGCGACCCACATTAGATATTTTCAGTGCTTAGCAGGCACAAAAAAGGAGGCTTTTGAGCCTCCTTGTGATATTAAATAATGTCTAACTCTTAGCCATTAATTAAATAGTGAGCATAAATACTCGCGCCGTAGCCTAATGCAATAACAGGCGTCCATTTAAGGTGACTAAAAAAGGTATAGTGTCCGCGTGCTTGGCCCATTAAAGCCACACCAGCTGCGGAGCCAATTGACAGCATGCTACCGCCAACACCTGCTGTTAATGTAACCAACAACCACTGGAATTCAGACATATCAGGATTCATTGTCAGTACTGCAAACATTACCGGAATGTTATCAACAATGGCCGACATAAAGCCTACTAGAATGTTTGCAACATCAGGGCCTAGTTCGCCATAGATGTAAGCAGAAGACATACTTAAGTAACCAATAAAGCCTAGGCCACCCACAGATAATATTACTCCGTAGAAGAAGAATAAGGTGTCCCATTCTGAGTGAGCAACACGATCAAAAATATCAAAGTCATAATCAGGTTTGTATTTTTCTTTATAACGACTTTTGTGGCTTCCTGGTGGTAAGTCAAGGTTGCCCATTGCTGGTAGATCGGCTTTATAATTACGAATGTAGTAGCTGTAAAGTTTTAAATAACCTAGACCAAACATCATGCCGTAGACCGGTGGAATATGTAAAAAGTTGTGGAAGCTTACTGCTGTTACAATGGTTAGTAAGAATAAACCCACAATCGCTAGGCCGCCGTGTTTAACGTAAAAGGTATCGCCATCGTCATTGGGTGCAGGTCGGCCTTTGGGTAATACAAAGCTCATAATGATTGCAGGAATTAAGAAGTTAACCAAAGATGGTATAAACAAATCAAAGAAGGTGGCGAAATCAACAAAGCCTTTTTGCCATACCATTAGGGTTGTAATATCGCCAAATGGGCTAAAAGCACCGCCAGCGTTTGCTGCAACGACAATGTTGATACAAGCAATGCCAATAAATTTAGGCTTATCAACACCAACAGCCATTACCACGGCACACATAATTAATGCGGTGGTTAAGTTGTCGGCAACAGGGGATATAAAAAAAGCCAAAATGCCGGTTAACCAAAATAGGGTTTTATAGCTGAAGCCTTTGGCGACTAACCAGCTACGCAGGGCATCAAATACACCGCGCTCTAGCATGGCGTTAATATAGGTCATGGCCACTAACAAGAAGAAAAATAGCTCGGTGTATTCTAAAAAGTTATGGCGAATGGCGACTTCGACCGAGTGAGTAAAACCATGATTAACGTAAACGGCAGCGATTAGTATCCAAATAATGCCTGCGGCGATCATCACGGGCTTGGATTTTCGCATGTGAATTTTTTCTTCTAAAATCACTAGGATGTAACTCACCAAAAATACTGTAATGGCAGCATAGCCAACCCAGTGTGAGGTAAGATCAATCCACGGCTGGCCGGGGCCAGATGCAAACGTTAGGGTAGGAAATAATAGCAATAAAAATGATGCTAAATAGGGTCCTGCAAGTTTCATGGAAAGCCTCTTTTAAGTATTTTATTGTATAGTTTATAAATAGTGTTTGAATGCTGGTGAAATGGCGCGGAGTATAGGCTTTGATCTGTTTCAGAGGAAGTAAAGAAATTGACATAGATTAGTTATTTCTTAATTAGCAACTTTGTTGATGTATCTTTCGGTAGCATCCTTTATTTAATACGGTTTTTGATGAAATTATTAAGGAATTAAGTTTGTGAAAATACTGGTCACAGGCGGTACGTTGGATAAAAAATACAACCCACTTAATGGCGCATTAGGTTTTGATACGTCTGTTGTGGCCGACATGTTAACGCGCTCAAATCATACGTTAGCAGCAGATGTCGAAGTATTGATGCTGAAAGACAGTTTAGAGATGAACGATCAAGATCGCCAAGTGATCGCCCAAGCTTGTATCGATACGGCTGAACAACAGATTTTAATTACTCACGGCACTGATACCATGGTTGAAACAGCTAATGCGATCGCGTTGAGCGAATTGGCTAATAAAACCATTATTTTATTGGGTGCAATGGTGCCTTATCGCATAAACCAGTCGGATGCGCTGTTTAACTTAGGTTGTGCCATGACGGCGGTGCAGTTGTTACCCGCGGGTGTGTATATCACGATGAATGGGCAGGTGTTTGATTACCGCGAGGTAGAAAAAAACCGTGCCCAGGGCGTTTTTGTTAAGACCAGTCCTCGGCAATAAAACCACCGGTTTGATGTGCCCATAATTGGGCATAAATCCCTTGTGTTTCTAGCAGCTCTTGGTGGGTGCCTTGTTCAACAATTTCGCCTTCATCAATGACCACTAGGCGATCCATGGCAGCAATGGTGGATAAGCGGTGGGCTATGGCAATAACCGTTTTGCCTTGCATGAGTTGATACAGGCTGTGTTGTATGGCGGCTTCTACCTCAGAATCCAACGCCGATGTGGCTTCATCTAAAATTAAAATCGGCGCGTCTTTTAATAGTACTCGCGCGATGGCAATGCGTTGGCGCTGACCACCCGATAATTTTACGCCACGTTCACCTACTTGTGCATCTAAGCCGGTATTGCCTTCGTGGTCTACCAGTTCGTTAATAAAGGTGTGCGCTTCTGCTTGCGTTATGGCGTTTAACAGGTCTTGTTCGCTGGCATCTGGGCGGCCGTATAAAATGTTTTCGCGTACCGAACGGTGCAGTAGAGAAGTGTCTTGCGTGACCATGGCAATATGAGCGCGTAACGACTCTTGTTGCACTTTTGAAATATCTTGGCCGTTGATATGAATGCTACCGGCTTGCAGTTCGTAAAAACGCATTAAGGCATTAACCAGGGTTGATTTACCAGCCCCCGAGCGACCCACTAAGCCAATTTTTTCCCCGGGTTTAATGCTAAGGTTTAGGTTGTTAATTACTCGCCGCTGGCTAATTTCACCCTTTTCGTTGCTTATGTCGTAACCAAAACACATGTTGTTAAATTCGATGCCTGCAGTGTGTTTTTGAGCATTGATTACCAGTGGTTTGGCATCTTTTGCATCGGTCACTTGTAGTGGTTGCGACAGTGTTTCCATGCCATCGATCACGGTACCAATGTTTTCAAATAGTGCACTCACTTCCCACATAATCCATTGCGCCATACCGTTTAAACGCAGGGCCAAGCTAATGGCAATGGTGATGGCTCCTATGCTGATGGCGTTTTCTTGCCATAAATAAATAGACATGGCCGAAATAACAAAAATAAGTGCATAGTTGAGTGCATGAACACTGGCATTTAAACCGGTGGCTAAGCGCATTTGCTGATTTACCGTGGTTAAAAAACCTTGCATGCCTTGTTGTGCATAGTGAGCTTCTCGCTGGGTGTGAGAAAAGAGTTTAACTGTTGAAATATTGCTGTACGAATCGACAATTCTGCCGGTCATGGTAGAGCGTGCATCGGCTTGTGCTGTGGATACGGATTTTAATTTTGGCACAAAGTAATATTGTAAGCCGATGTAGATAGCTAACCATGCCAGTAGGGGTAACATGAGACGAATATCGGAATAAGCAATAATCACCAGCATCGAGATAAAGTACACCAAAATATAGACCATAACATCGAGCAGTTTCATCACGGTTTCGCGGACTGCCAGAGATGTTTGCATCACTTTGGTGGCAATCCGCCCAGCAAATTCGTCTTGATAAAAGCCTAGGCTTTGTTTTAACAAGTAGCGGTGTGCCAGCCAGCGGATCACCATGGGGTAGTTGCCTAACAGCGTTTGATGAACAATGGCTGCATGTAAAAATACTATTATGGGCAATACTAGCAACACAATAATACCCATGGTGATTAGCGTTGCTTTTTCTTCTTGCCAAAAAGATGCTCGCTCTTTGGTGGCCAGCCAATCGACAAGTTCGCCCATAAAGCTGAACAGCGATACTTCTAAGATGGCTAAAGTCGCGGTGAGTAATGTCATTAAAATTAGCGGTACTTCCATGCCTTTGCTGTAATGACGACAAAACGCAAATACACCCTTAGGGGGTTGTTTGGGATCTTCTGCTGGAAAGGGTTTTATTAGGTTTTCAAAAAAAGACAGCATGGTAGTTTCGCATTAATAATGTCGTAGTAATTCGGCAAGGATACACCTATCATCTTAATTTTCACGGTTAATTTGTTACCGGTAACGCATTGAAACATACCTTGTAATTAGGCGGCTCAATATGACCTCAAAACTGGCTATAGCTCTACCCGAGCATTCTGCTCATGAATCTTCTTTGAACATTCAATTTTTATTAACCGGCACCGAGTTAATGGTGGGCGATATTGTTGATACCAATTCGGTTATGTTGGCACAAAGTTTAAAAGATCACGGTGCTGAAGTGACTCGTAAGGTAACTTTGGGTGATGATTTTAATAGCTTGGTAGCCGAAATAGAGCACATGAGTCGTACGGCTGATGTACTCCTTATAAATGGGGGATTGGGGCCCACTGCAGATGATTTAACTGCAGAAGCATTGGCAGCCGTTATTGGCCAGCCGTTAGAGGAAAATGCCGAGGCGCTGATACATTTGAGTGCTTGGTGTGACCGCCGCGGGTTTAATTTAGCCGGTGCAAATCGCAAACAAATTGTGCTGCCTAAAGGTATTACCATTGTGCCTAACCCAACGGGTAGTGCGGTGGGGTTCTCTGTTATACACAATCAATGTCATATTATTTGTACGCCAGGAGTGCCGATTGAGCTTAAACAGATGTGGCAGCAAGAAATTCTGCCTCAGTTGATTCCCTATCTGCCAAAAAAGAATAAAGTGAAAACGGTAAAAATACATACCTTTGGTAAAGGTGAGTCGGCGATTCAAAACCTGTTTGATCAGCACCTAGCCGATTGGCCTCAAGCTATTGAGATTGGTTATCGCGCAGCCTCACCCTTGGTGGATGTAAAGTTAACTACCCGTTCTGAACACGCCGAATCGTTAATACCGATTTGGTTGCCCAAGATAGAAGCCTTGCTGGGTGGGCATGTATTAAAAATTAGTACGGTGGATGCCAATACTGCCGAAGCGTTACAGCAGCCTTATACACTTGCAGAAAGTTTGGTGGGTTTGCTGAGTAAGCATCAGCAAACGGTGTCTACTGCTGAGTCTTGTACTGGGGGGTTAATCGCTTCTAATATTACTCGTATTGCAGGTTCGTCTGCTGTATTTGAAGCGGGTTATGTGACTTATTCCAATCGCATTAAATCAGAGCTGTTAGGTGTTAAAAGAGAGACATTACAAGCAAATGGGGCAGTAAGTGAAGCGGTGGTACTAGAAATGGCCAAAGGTGCGCTGGCAGCATCGGGTTCAGATTGGACCGTGTCGGTTTCTGGCATTGCAGGGCCCGGCGGCGGCAGTGACGAAAAACCTGTAGGAACGGTTTGGATTTGCTGGGGCAGTTGCTCTCAATTAAAAACTCAGCGCTTGGTATACCCAACAAATAGATTAAACTTTCAGCGCTTTATTGCTAACGTGGGGCTGGACTTAATTCGTCGGGAAATATTAAACATCGACGAAATGCCGTCTTATTTTCTAAAAAAAGGAAAGTAGCATGATACCGACAAAACAAGACAGTGCTTTGTTAATTATTGATGTTCAGGGCAAGTTGTCTGAGCAAATGCATAACAGTGCAGCGTTTTTTAACAATGTGGCGTTACTTATACAAGCGGCAAAGCTGTTTGATTTGCCCATTGTTTGGGTAGAACAGCTGCCCGAGAAACTAGGTAAAACACACCCAGATATTGCTCAGCATTTGTCGGGTAAGGCATTAGAAAAATCAACCTTTAGCCTGTGTGGCGATGATAAAATTCTTACAGAAATAGAACGCGTTAATCGTGACAACTGGATAGTAGCGGGCCTTGAGTGTCATGTGTGCGTGTATCAAAGCGTGCGTGATTTATTAGCCATGGGTAAAAATATTCATTTAGTGAGTGATGCAGTTAGCTCGAGAGCGCAATCAAATAAAGAAGTGGGTTTGCAGGCAATGAAAGAAGCTGGGGCGCGTTTAACCAGCACCGAAATGATCTTGTTTGAACTTCAGCAAAAAGCAGAAGGTGACGTTTTTAGAAAAATGATTAAATTAATTAAATAAGGTTAAAAAGTAGGTCGAGGTTTAGCTCGACAATTGTAGGTTGGGGTTTAGCCCAACAACGACGTAAATTGTTGCCCTAAAGGGCAACCTACTTTTTAACAACAACATTTAAATGTAGGTTGGGGTTTAGCCCAACAAAACTCTAGTTATTCGCGTGAAGCTCTTCGTTCAACTCAATCGCTGTTTTGTTGGTAACGCACTCAACCGCACCCGAAATAGAATTACGACGGAATAAAAGATCCGATTTACCCGCTAAATCACGGCCTTTAACAGTTTCTACCACATTCTTAGCGTCGTCTAAAACCTGAATCTTAGTACCAGCAGTAATGTACAAACCAGATTCGATCGTGCAACGATCGCCCAATGGAATACCGGTTCCGGCATTTGCTCCTAGCAAGCAGTTTTCGCCAACCGAAATAATGATGTTACCACCACCAGAAAGCGTACCCATGGTAGAACAACCACCGCCTAGGTCAGAACCGTTACCGATCACAACACCGGCAGAAATACGGCCTTCAACCATAGAAACACCGAGTGTTCCGGCGTTAAAGTTTACAAAGCCTTCATGCATTACCGTTGTGCCTTCACCAATGTGTGCACCTAAGCGGATACGGGCAGTGTGTGCAATACGAACGCCGCTTGGTACAACGTAGTCGGTCATACGTGGGAATTTATCCACCGAGTTAACGCTTAAAATTTCGCCATTAAAACGTGCTTGTAATTGCGCATCTGGCAGCTCTTCTAGATCGATAGCGCCTAAGTTTGTCCATGCAACGTTTGGTAAAAGACCAAACATACCGTCTAGATTGATGCCATGTGGCTTAACCAAACGATGCGATAACAAGTGCAGTTTTAAATAAACTTCTGGGGTAGAGGTAGACTGAGCATCTGTTTCTAAAACAGTGACAACAACGGGTTTTTGGCTTTCTGTGCAGATACGCGCTAGTTGAGCTTGTTCTGGTGCGATTGTGTTTAACGCAGTGGCTAGGGCTTCTAATTCGCCGCCATCGACTTCAAGTGCTTGGTTGCCACCTTCGTAACCAATGGCATTTTTTGCTGCAGCAATGATATCAGCACTTGGCTGAAAAAGAGGCGCGTTGTAATAAACTTCTAACCATTCGCCTTTTGCGTTTTTTGTACCTAAGCCGATTGCAAATGCAGTGCTCATAATAAAATCCTTACGTTTAAGAGTAACTCAGTGTGAATAAAGGGTTAATTAAGAATTAGTAAAATTCTGATAGTCGTCGGCTTTAAAGCCGAGTAATTTGTTGCTTGCATCATCTACCAATAATGGGCGTTTGATGATGGATGTATTTTCTAACATGATCTCAATAGCAGAGGCCTGATCAATAGAGTCTTTTGCGTCTTCAGGAAGCTTGCGCCAAGTGGTTCCGCGCTTGTTAATTAATGCTTCCCAGCCTAAATCTGCGACCCAAGAGTTCAGCATTTCTGCCGTTAGACCGTCTTTTTTATAATCATGAAACTGGTATTCAATACCTTCTGCTTCAAGCCATTTACGGGCTTTTTTGATGGTATCGCAATTCTTAATGCCGAACATGGTGAACATAATGGCCCTTGCTTCGTCTGATTAACTACGGAGTATGAGAATTTGAACCGCTATATTAACAAAAAGAGTATAAGTTTTCACATATAGAGTATTGAGTTATCGCTATTAAAGAAAATATACTGGAGATATGGTCAAATATACTTGATATTTAGTTTATGATTTTAAATACAGAGTTTACTAAAGAGAGATTGTTTTATTAATGCGTAAGTTAGTTTTACTCTTATTATTTCTCGTTTTATTTTTGTTTTATTCCACATGCAGTGATTGCCCGACCGTGGATAACTTTTCACCCAATAAAATGTTAGATAACTTTAAAGGTTATTTTCATGTCCCGCCTAATACTATTAACGATTCAGATTTTGATGGCGATTCAGATTTTAATGGCGATTTTGACCCTAACGTTAAGGTAGAGAGTAAGGCTATTTTGCTTGATGAAGGGCTGGAAGGTGCGGTGATTATGCAAAATAAGAAAGCGTCAAAAGAGGCTGTGAGTGATGAGCTTAGAGCAGACTTAGTATTTGAGGAAAAACCCAAAAAGCTATTAGACCTTTCTTTGCCGCAACGGGTAAACGAAGCCTTGGATATTAATATTTTGAATTCTGATTATGAAAGTATGCTCCCGGATTTGTTTGCTCCAGTAGTTATAGAGGAGGAAGAGGATAGAATGTCTTTTGGTGGCCGAGTTTTGATGGATGAGAAATTTGATGATATTGAATTAGAACAGTATCGTTTTCAAAATATTCGAGGTTCTATCGAGGGCGCTGAGATCACCCTTGAAGTAAAAACTAATTAGAGTTTAAACAGAGCTTCATCCACTGTTCGATTCCTGCTGTCCGAAATTTTTGTTTGTGCAAAATAAAATAAAATTGACGTTCAAAGTCACGGTGTAGAACCGGCAGTCGGATTAAACTACCACGCTTAAAGGCGTCTTCTAGGGTAATTTGAGACAAGCAACCTATACCTAAATTGGCTTCTACTGCGCGTTTGATTGCTTCGGTGTGTTGTAGTTGATGAGCGATGTTGAGGTCGGGCAAGATACCATGCATGGCTCGTTCAAACGCTTGTCGCGTGCCGGAGCCTGCTTCGCGTAATATCCACTGAGTGTCGATAAGGTCTTTGTCGGTAATACTTTTTTTATTGGCTAGCGGGTGATTTGGGCTGCAAAAAACCGCTAATTCATCATCACGCCAAGGAATTACGTCTAATTCTGAATGCTGAAGTTCGCCTTCGATTAAGCCAATATCCAAATCAAAATTCAGAACTTTTTGGCTAATGCTGGCGGTGTTGGCAACTTCTAAACTGATGTTTGCATTGGGTTGCTGGCGCATCATATCGGCCATAATATTAACCGCTAAGTAATTACCGATCGAAAGGGTAGCGCCGACTTTTAAATGGCCAGCATCGGCATGTTTTAATAAGGTTTGTTCTAAATCAGCCGCTTGTGCAAGCAAACTCTCGGCTTTAGGGCGAATTAAGCGCCCTTGCTCATTGAGTTGTAAGCGTTTACCAATGCGGTCGAAAAGTTGCACATCAAATTGTTGCTCAAGTTCTTTAAGGGCAGAGCTGGCAGCGCTTTGCGAAAGGTTGAGTGCTTGAGCGGCTTTGCTCACATTTTGCTGGTGGGCAATGGCCAGAAAAACTTCAAGTTGGCGTAAGGTATAGCGCATTATTTTTAGTTCATCTTTGTTGAATAGAGTGTTGTCTTTATATTAGTAAAATCGATAACGCTAATCGATATAATCTGATTTTTTGATTAATAAGTCTAGGGTATTCTTAACTCAATTAGTAATTAATGTTTTAAACATACGTGAGGCATGTCGTGAGTAAAATGATTCGTGAGACCGTCACCAAAGTACATCATTGGAATGACACTTTGTTTAGTTTTAATACGACTCGGAACCAAGGGTTGCGTTTTAAAAACGGCCATTTCACTATGATTGGTTTAGAAATCAATAATAAGCCACTGCTGCGTGCTTACAGTATTGCCAGTGCAAACTATGAAGAAGAAATGGAGTTCTTTAGCATTAAGGTACAAGACGGACCATTAACTAAGCACCTGCAAAATCTGCAAGTGGGTGATGAGATATTAGTGGGAACCAAACCCGTTGGAACCTTAGTAGCCGATCATTTATTGCCAGGCAAAAATCTTTACTTATTAAGTACGGGCACGGGCCTAGCGCCGTTTATGAGCATAATTAAAGACCCAGAAATTTATGAGCAGTATGACAACGTTATTCTTACTCATGGTGTTCGTTATGTTTCAGAGTTGGCTTACCAGCATTATATCGAAGAAGAACTGCCAAATAACGAATACTTTGGTGATATTGTGCGCGAAAAGCTGAAGTATTACCCAACCGTTACCCGTGAAGATTATCGCAACAACGGGCGTTTAACCGATTTAATGAACAGTGGAAAGTTGTTCTCTGATTTAGGATTGCCAGAGATAAATTTAGAGAATGATCGTTTTATGTTATGCGGTAGTCCAAGCATGTTAAAAGAATTTTGTGATATTTTGGATGAGCGTGGTTTTGAAGAAGCACGCCAAGGTGAGCAAGGTCATTATGTGATAGAGCGTGCATTTGTAGAAAAGTAAAAAGTAAAAAGTAAAAAGTAGGTTGGGGTTCAGCCCAACAATGTCGCAATTGTTGCTCTATTGTTGCCCTAAAGGGCAACCTACTTTTGATGCCTTTTCGTTTAAATTGTTTGAAATGTAGGTCGAGGTTTAGCTCGACAAGTGTAGGTTGGGGTTTAGCCCAACAATTCAAGTATAAATCCAAAAATGTCATAAACAAACCTAGCCAAGTAGTCCTTTAATCCTGCACACTAGCTCATCATATAAACACAAACACAATTCTTTGCAGGTCTTTTTATGAAAACTACCCTTACCACTTTAATTGTTGTGGTGATTTTGAGCGTTTCATATTCTGTACGTCAGTACATGGGTTTTATCGACTTATCTCCCCAAGTCGTACACGATTTACACGCTAATGAACAATCTAAATTTATAAAGCTAGGCGGTTTACAGCAAGGTATTAATCTTCATTATCGTGATGAGGGCCTTAACCCAGTTACACATCCAGATGCCCCTGTTTTAGTGTTATTACACGGTATTATGGCAAGCCTGCATACTTGGGATGGCTGGGTCGATACGCTAAAAGATGATTTTCGTATTATTCGTGTCGATATACCTGGTTTTGGTTTAACTGGGCCTTATGCCGATGGTATTTATAACATTAAGCGTTCTATGGATATGATTGATCAATTAACCAATGAGTTAAATATCTCTTCCTTTTCGTTGGCGGGTAATTCAATGGGTGGATTTATTTCTTGGAGCTTTGCTGCTAATTATCCAGAGAAAGTAGAGCGTTTAGTTTTATTAGACGCTGCCGGTTATGCGTTTAAAAAGCCTTTGCTACTGGGTTTGTTAAGTACGCCAATTTTAAAAGACAGTTTGTCTTATATCACGCCTAAATTTATTGTGTCGCAAACGTTAAGTGAAGTGTATGGTGATTCGTCGAAAGTCACCGATACCACGATTGATCGTTATCATCAGCTTATGCTGCGTGAAGGAAACCGAGTAGCGGTTGTCGATGTTTTGATGAGTATTAGCAATATCGATAGTAGTTCTATTAAAGGGTTAAAGGTGCCTACTTTAGTGCAGTGGGGTGAGCAAGATAAATGGATTCCGCTGGCTCACGCCGAAAAGTTTGTTAACGATATAGAAGGTGCAAAACTGATTACTTATCCTGGGGTGGGGCATGTACCTATGGAAGAGATTCCTGTGCAAACAGCAAAAGACGCAAAGCTTTTTTTGATGTCGGTGATTGATGAGGAAGTGGAAGTTAAGCCGCTGGCTATAACACCTGTTGTTTTATAAAAATCTTTTGTCGGGCTAAACCCCGACCTACATTTAAATGGATAAAATGTAGGTTGTCCTTTAGGGCAGCAATTTGTCGGGCTAAACCCCGTCCTACTTTAACTTTTTATAAAGAACGGCGTGGGTCGGCGATGATGTTGGCAAAAATCAAACCGGCCACCAGTGACATTAAAATCAAAAACGACTGACTGCCAATTTGTTCAATGTGTAAAATTTCTTTGCCAGAGATCACGGTATTCAACCCCATGTATAATTTACTGCCCGGAACCAATACCACAATGCCTTGCAGCAAAACGATGGCTGCGGGTGCTTTGCGCCAGCGGGCAAAAAGGTTGGCGTAAATCCCTAAAAACAATGCTGCAAAAAAAGTTCCAAGAGCAATGCCAAAGGTTGCCGAGGCCCAAATGCTGACACCGTGGCCCAAGAATCCTGCAGCAATACCCCAAGGGGCGTCTTTTAAGCGTATCTTAAACATGACCATTAATGAAAAAGATAAGACTAATACAGCTAGCCAGCCGCTCCAGTTAGGTAAACGAACGGCTTCTATTTGATCGACGTTCCCCAATAAAACACTGGCAATGGCAAAACCTAAAAATGCACCAAAGTAGAGTTTAAACAATACCATTAAGGCGTCCATTACCCGTACGGTGCCAGACACTAAATCTCGCGCTGCCAGTTCAGACAGTCCAACCGTTAATGCCAAACCAGGAATGAATACAATGATGCTAGATAAAACCACTAAAGCCATATTAATGGTGGGTTCTATAAATGAAATGGCCGATGCACCAAAAGCAGCTAACAGTGCAGATAATGGTTCGAGTGCGGTTTGAATACGGGGCCTAGTTTCACTGAACATCACTAAACCATAAATACCAATCGCTAATATAAAAGAAGCAATAACGTCAGCCCAGCTGGTGCCCATTAGCATGCTGAATGCAGCGCTGGCTAAACCAAAGGCGATAAAAATAACCCAGCGAGGAAACGGGTTGGGTTTGTTTGTGATGTCTTCTAAGCGCAGTAAGGCGTCGTCGAGATCGCGTTGGCCAGAGCACAATTCTTCGACTAATTCGTCGGTTCGGGCCAGCAAGCCTAAATCTAAATCACCTGGTTGAACGCGCGCAACGTAGCTGTTTTCTTGGTTTTCACGATCTTCTACTGGCCAAAATACGCAGGTAATCGACGTTGGGCTGATTAAAAAAGAGCCGCCTAGCTCTAACGCCTCACTCACTTTTACCAAGTGACCTTCTAATTGATAGGCTGGGGTTCCGCACTGATGCAGGGTTTTTGCAAGGCGAATCAAAAACTTACGACGCTTTTGAAATAAGCTGGTGGTCATATAAGAAAAATCACTAGAACGGTTATTAATAAAGATGAGGGTATAGCTAATTGGTTTCACTACAAAATATTGTAGTCGTTAAAAAGAAAAAAGCCTGTTAAAAAAACAGGCCTGTTTCGAGTAGAGCTTCGTCTGTCATCATATCTTTATGCCAAGGTGGATCAAAGATTAATTCGACTTTAACAGAGTTTACATTGGGAACTTTGGCGACTCGATATTCAACATCACTTATTAATACTGGCCCCATACCACAGGTAGGAGCTGTTAAGGTCATGTGAACAATAACGTCTTTATCGTTAATATCGATGCCATATATGAGGCCAAGGTCTAATAAATTAACCGGAATCTCAGGATCAAAAATGGTTCTTAGGGCATAGCGAATTTGTTCTTCGTGCACTAAGCCATCGCCTTTGTCTTCAAATACGATTTCTTCGGCTTCTAATCCTAAAGCAGCAGCATCGGTGCCATCAACACGCACCATGTTACCATTAACAGTGAGCGTATAGTTGCCGCCTAATGCTTGGTTAATGGTTACAAATGTGCCCGCTGGAATAACGGTAGGTTGGCCGCTGGGTACTTTACGCGCAGGACAATCCTGCTGGGCAACCACCATTCGTTTTTCCATGTTTGTGTTCCTTTATACTGAAAATGATTCGCCGCAACCGCACAAGTCTTTGGCGTTTGGGTTATTAAATTTAATGGTGCTGTTAAGCCCTTCTGTGGTGAAGTCTACTTCGGTGCCTTCTACCATTGCAAGATATTCGGTAGGAACATACAGGGCAATATCGTCGGTTACCTGAAAACAAGTATCTTCTGCTAGTGGTGTTGTGACGAATTCAATCTCGTATTTAAAACCCGAGCAGCCACTTTTTTTAACTCCAATACGAACACCTTGTGCGTTTGAATTAGCCAATAATTTGCGCACGTGGGCCATGGCTGACTCGGTCATACTGACTTGTGGTTGTTGCTGATTACCCGCTTTTGGGTCAAACGTTTCTATTGTCATAATGTATCTCTCAGAAAAAACAGTTATTGCTAAAATTATTTAAAAATAATTAAAGTAAAAACATTTTCACTTTTTCAATCGCCTTAAATAGAGCATTTACTTCTTCGATAGTATTGTAATAAGTAAAAGAGGCTCTAACTGTACCAGGTACTTCAAACTGTTCCATTAAAGGCATTGCACAATGGTGACCAGTACGTACTGCAACACCTTGTTGATCTAACAAAGTACCCACGTCGTGCGGGTGAGTTCCGTCAATTAAAAAGCTAATAACGCTGGCTTTTTTATTACTGGTGCCCACTAAACGAATACCATCAGTTTGAGAAGCTAGTGTGTTTGCATGGGCCAATAGGGTATCTTCGTGCTTAGCCAATGCCACACGGTCTAAACCGTTTAAATAAGTAACTGCTGCGGCCATGCCAATAGCACCGGCAATATTGGGTGTGCCCGCTTCAAATTTATACGGTAAAGCGTTGTACGTTGTTTTTTCAAAACTCACATGCAAAATCATTTCACCGCCACCTTGGTAAGGAGGCATAGCGTTTAATAAATCTTCTTTGCCGTAAAGAACACCGATACCGGTTGGGCCGAATAACTTGTGACCCGAAAATACATAAAAGTCGCAATCCAACGCTTGTACGTCTATTTCCCAGTGGGCAACAGCTTGTGCGCCATCGATCAAGGTTTTGGCACCCACTTTATGGGCTTCGCGAATAATGTCGGCAACAGGATTAATGGTGCCGAGGGCGTTAGACACATGAATTACTGCCACGAATTTAGTTTTTTCGTTAAGAAGTTTTAGATATGCTTCATAATCTAATGAACCATCGTCTAATACCGGGATTACTTTTAAAACAGCGCCAGTTTGTTCGCATACCATTTGCCAAGGCACAATGTTGGAGTGATGCTCCATTCCCGAAATAATAATTTCGTCGCCTGCTTTTAAGTTTGAGCGAACCCAAGTTTGTGCAACTAGGTTGATTGATTCGGTGGTACCGCGAGTCCAGATAATTTCTTCGCTTTTGGTGGCGTTAAGAAATTTTTGCATCGTAGTACGTGCATCTTCAAACATCTGCGTTGCTTGGTCGCTTAATGTATGAGCGCCGCGGTGCACGTTAGAGTTCGTGGTACGGTAATAATTAGCAATGGCATCGATAACCACTTGCGGCTTTTGCGTCGTAGCGCCGTTGTCTAGATAGACTAGCGGCTTACCATTGACTTGCTGATGTAAAATCGGAAAGTCGGCACGAATTTGTTCGATGTCCATGATTTTGCTATCGCTCATAACTTAATTTTCACCTTAAAACAAAAAAGACTTGTTAATAAAACAGATAAGAAACATTTTTGGGTGTTGATGTAGCAAATATCTAAAACAGGGATGTTTTAGTTAAGGCTACAGGGACGTATTTACGCCGTTTTGCGGAATAAATGCCCAATCATGTTTCGTTCTCTATGGCTGCAAGGCTTCTTTTAATTACCCAATGTGCTGCATTAATTCTTCGTCACGACCAAAGCGTTTGGCCAAGATAGGGCGAATCAAATCACGAACGGCTTCAAGCTCTAAGTTTTCTAACAGTTCGTTAATAAAACCAAAGCTTAACATGACGTCAGCTTCTGCAGCGCTAATACCACGGGACTGCAGATAAAAGCGCGCTTCTTCATCGAGCTGCGCTATGGTGGCACCATGAGCACAGCGAACATCGTCGGCATAAATCTCAAGTTCTGGCTTGGTATTAATGGTGGCTTCGTTCGACAGTAATAAGTTTTTGTTGCTTAATTCTGCCAGTGTTTTTTGTGCATCAGGGTGAATATGAATGCGACCATTGAATACCGCTTTAGACTTATCGGCCATGATGCCGCGAAACACTTCGTTGGTGGTGCAGTTGGCAACCTTGTGTTCCATGTTGCTGTGAAAATCAATGAGTTGTTTATTTTGTGGTAGATAAACACCCTTCAATTCACAATGGCTGCCACCCACGTTGTGGTTGACGTTAATGTCGTTACGCACAATTTTTGCGCCTAAGCCCAGCTGAAAGCTGTCGTAATTGGCATCGCGATCTAAGTCAACATAAACACCACCAATTTGAATGCTGTTTTCTTCAACCAGTTGCAAACGATAGTGATTTAGGCGTGCATTAGCCCCCACTTTGGCTTCGGTAATGGCGTTAATAAAACAGTTTTGCTGATCACCTGTGCTGGTGAAATGTTCAACCACTGTGGCGTTAGCACCAGTTTCTAATACGATCAAGATACGCGCAGGCACTGTAAAAGCTTTTTTTTGTGCTGTACTGATATGCGTTATCTGAATATTTTGTTTTAGCTGTTCATTTTTACCAATATGAACCAAGACGCCGTCGTTTGTTATTGCATTGTTCAAAGCTGCAAATAGGTGCTTATCTTGTTCAATTGCGCTGCCGATATTGTCAGCAATAATTTTTTGCTGCTCAGAATTAGCTTGGCTAAAACGAACAACATTGGCTGAGCTTTCGCTCGACGACAGTTCGCTAGATGACAGTTGGCTAGAGTACTGGCCATTCACAAATACCAAACGATGAGCGTCTAACGCTGGAATATTGCTTAACGTTGCCAGTTCGTTGGCATTGAAATTAGTCGCTAAACGGCCATAACCTTCTTCGTGCGAGGTTAACGCATTCAACGATGTGTATTTCCACGCTTCTGTTTTACGTGTAGGAATTTCCTGCTGTAAAAAGCTGTCGCGGCCACTTTTATTTAATGCGGCTAATAAATCGGAATCTGCAGGGTTAACAGCAAGCAGACCTTTATGAAAATCTGTCATTACTGTGCTCCGTTGTCTGCGCCGTCTTCCAACCAGCTGTAGCCTTTTTCTTCTAGCTCTAATGCTAATTCTTTGCCACCAGTTTTAACGATTTTACCATTGGCCAATACGTGAACGTAGTCAGGCACAATGTAATCCAATAAGCGCTGGTAGTGAGTAACAACAATAAAGCTACGGTTAGGGTCACGTAGGCTGTTAACCCCTTTGGCAACAACTTGCAGTGCGTCAATGTCTAAACCAGAGTCGGTTTCATCCAAGATACAAAGCTTTGGCTCTAGTAACATCATTTGCATGATTTCGTTACGCTTTTTTTCACCGCCCGAAAAACCTTCGTTCACGCCACGCTTTAAAAAGCTTTGGTCAAGGTCAACGGCTTTGCATTTTTCACGGGCTAGCTTTAAAAAACTTACCGAATCTAAAGGCTCTTTACCTTGCGCCGCGCGCACCGAATCAACCGATGCTTTTAAAAATTCTAGGTTGGATACTCCAGGGATTTCAACGGGGTATTGAAACGCTAAAAACACACCCAAACGTGCACGTTCTTCTGGGTCCAGTTCTAATAAATCGGTGCCTTGAAGTTCTGCCGAACCACCACTAACTTCGTAATCTTCACGACCTGCTAATACGTTACCTAGAGTACTCTTACCGGCACCGTTTGGCCCCATAATAGCGTGAATTTCACCGGGTTTAATGTCTAGGTTTAAGCCTTTTAAAATCTCTTTGTCTTCTACGCTGGCTTGTAAATCTTTAATCGTTAACATGTTGTAATTTCCTGAAATTCTTAAAATTTTGTTTATGAAGTAAGCTTGTGGTTTATATCTTTGTAATAATAATGCGAAAAAATAGCGCAAAATAGATGTCTGAAAACCACATTTTTATAAGCTGCCGAATTACCCAACTGATCCTTCTAGCGATACTTCTAAAAGTTTTCCAGCTTCTACTGCGAACTCCATGGGTAGTTCTTTAAAAACTTCTTTACAGAAACCATTCACGATCATAGAAACCGCTTTTTCGGTATCAATACCGCGCTGCTGACATAAGAATAATTGCTCGTCAGACACTTTTGATGTTGTGGCTTCGTGTTCAACAATGGCGCTTGGGTTTTTACTTTCTATGTATGGGAAGGTGTGTGCACCACACTTATCACCAATTAATAGTGAATCACACTGAGTATAGTTACGAGCGCCTTTGGCTCCTGGCCCCATGCGCACGAGTCCGCGATAAGCGTTTTGGCTTTTACCCGCAGAAATACCTTTTGAAATAATGGTCGACTTAGTGTTTTTGCCTAAGTGAATCATCTTGGTACCGGTATCCGCTTCTTGAAAGTTATTGGTCAGTGCTACGCTGTAAAATTCACCTACCGAGTTGTCGCCCTTCAAAATGCAGCTTGGGTATTTCCAAGTAATAGCAGACCCTGTTTCTACCTGTGTCCAAGAAATTTTTGCATTGGTGTGTGCAATACCGCGCTTGGTTACAAAGTTGTAAATACCACCTTTGCCTTCGCTATCCCCTGGATACCAGTTTTGTACCGTAGAGTATTTAATCTCGGCATCGTCCATTGCTACCAGCTCTACTACAGCCGCGTGCAGTTGATTTTCATCACGCATTGGCGCAGTACAACCCTCTAGGTAACTCACATGAGAACCTTCGTCAGCAATAATCAGAGTACGTTCAAACTGACCGGTGTTTTCTTCGTTAATGCGGAAGTAAGTTGACAGTTCCATTGGGCAACGGACGCCTTTTGGGATGTAAACAAACGAGCCGTCGCTGAATACCGCAGAGTTGAGTGCAGAATAAAAATTATCACGTTGTGGCACAACGCTGCCCATGTATTTTTTAACCAGTTCTGGGTGCTTATGTACCGCTTCTGAAATTGGCATAAAGATAACGCCAGATTCCGATAATTTTTCGCGGAATGTTGTGCCAAGTGATACTGAATCAAATACCACATCCACGGCAACACCGGCTAGTGCAGCGTGTTCGTGAACAGGAATACCAAGTTTCACGTAGGTTGCAATTAATTCTGGATCTACTTCGTCCAAACTTTGCGGTCTGTCTTCCATGCTCTTTGGTTCAGAAAAATAAGAGATGTCTTGGAAGTCCACTTCAGGGTGTTTAACCTGCGCCCAGTTTGGCGGTGTCATTTCTTTCCAGGCAGCAAAGGCTTTTAAACGCCACTCAAGAAGCCATTCTGGTTCGCCTTTCTTTTTCGAAATAAAGCGAACGGTGTCTTCGTTAAGACCTGGTGGAAGGGTTGAGGATTCGACATCGGTGATAAAACCGGCTTCGTATTCTCTGTCTATCTGGCGATCGATTTCTGCATTATCAGTCATAATGAACGGCTCTCATCTCTTTCTGATGACCTTGATCTTGTTTGCTAGCACCATTTTGGTGCTTTGCGTGGGAGTATAATCAAGGACTGTGTTCACGGCAGTCATCTTCAAAGTGATTAAAATGACGAACCTGAATCTCGTTGGGTAATACCATAGTAATTTGGTAGGGTATTTTAATCAATACCAATTTGGTATTGATTACTCATTTATTGGCGGGTACTCTAACAAAATGAGCAGTTTATGACCAATGTTATCGGTGTTTTCTGAAATTTTATTGAGTGTTGGCAAAATCTTTATATGTTAAGAATTGGTAAGTTAACCGATTACGGTTTAGTGGTTTTAAATCAGCTCGCATTGGTCGGCTCGGTTAAACAGTCGACGGACGATATCGCTCACGCAACGGGGCTTTCAATTGCCACTGTGCGCAAGGTTATGAAAGCTTTGGTGGATGCGGGCTTGGTGATTGCACAGCGAGGCTCCAAGGGTGGCTACCGGATTGCTCTGGCTCCTTCACAAATCAGTGTACTCGATGTAGTGCAAGCATTTGAGGGGCCCATTTCATTAACAGAGTGCAGTGCAGATGATAGCCGTTGTGAAATTATTGATTCTTGTTCTTTAGCGTCTAACTGGACTGGTATCAACGATTTATTACTTAGGGTATTAGAAGGAATTACCCTAGACGACATACGCAATCCAGACGTACAAGATAAGTTGCATCGCGATATTATTGATCAATTTCAACGCATTCAGTTGGTGAATCTTTAGTATCACGTTAATTTTAGCATTCAACTTATTTGCCTACCTGTTGAACTTGTCGACACTGAGATTGTGTATTAGTCGACAAATTTATTAACGATTAATTATTAGCCAGTAAAAATGAGAACTGGGTTTAAGTAATGATTTATCACTAGGGCATTATGAATTGATACACACGAACAGCGAGACCGTTATGTATCATTCAATTAAAGCATTATCCCTTCCAACCCTTTTTTCTACAGTTGCTACTTTTAGTATCTTATTGGGATCTTTAATAAGTTTTTCTGTTAACGCCTCTGTCGATAGTTCGGCTGATGTTAGTCCGGCTGATGTTAGCTCGGCTAATTTCGCAACTGCTATTCCCGCCCCCGTTGAACTGCAAGGATATGGTGCGTTCAGTCAGCTTAATAAAGACTGGATGATTATGGCTTTATATACGGCTGTTGATTCTAATCAAGAGATGCCAGAAATAGACCGTTTAGAAATAAAAATAGCCTCTGAAAAATTTAGTAATCGTCGTTTTCGTGCGCTTTGGCTTGAGGCAATTGGAATTGAACATGGTGCTGAACGCATTGCGCTGTTAGAGCAAGATTTAGAACAATTTTTTGATATGTTAAAAGGCCCATTGCTAAAGGGTGATACTCTGGTGATTGAACGCACAGTTGGTGGTGCTGCATTAAGCGTTAATTACCATCAGTTGGCGCATGTGTCGGAAGCTTTTTTACCTATGATCGTGCAAAGCTTAGTAGGTAAGCATCCGCCCACTCAGGCACTTAAATCCGGCCTGTTGGGAGAAAGCAGTATTCGCGATCAAATGAATCTGAGTATTCGTTTTGAACGCCTAGAGCCTACCTTACCTCGTATTTCTGAAGTGTCTAAATGGGGCAATCGTATTATTGCCAGTAAGTAAGCGCCGTTAGTAAATAAGCGTGGTGCTTCTTTTAATGTATAATTCAGTTTTTGTTTACCGAATTATATTGTTTAGAGGCACGCTTCGTTCATGTCTAATGACTATTTTAACCGCTTTGGCGGTATTGCGCGTTTATATGGGGTAGAAGGTTTACAGCGTTTACGCGATGCGCATGTCTGTATTGTTGGCATTGGTGGAGTGGGTTCATGGGCAGCAGAAGCCATTGCCCGAAGCGGTGTGGGTGCAATCACTTTAATTGATATGGACGATTTGTGCGTAACCAATACCAACCGCCAGTTACCGGCGATGGATGGCAATACTGGGCGGTTAAAAATAGAGGCGATGGCAGAGCGCATTAAAGCGATTAATCCTCATTGCGATGTTATCTGTAAAATGGATTTTGTCACCGAAAAAAACATGCGCACATTAATTCATACCGGTTTTTCGTATGTGGTTGACTGTATTGATAGTGCTAGAAGCAAAGCCGCTTTAATTGCTCATTGTCATATCAATAAAATTCGCATTGTGGTTACCGGTGCAGCGGGTGGCCAGATTGATCCGACACAAATTCAAATTATTGATGTTAATAAATGCGTGCAAGATCCGTTAATTGCTAAAGTTCGTTCTATGCTGCGTCGCGATTTTGGGTTTTCTCGAAATCCTAAGCGCTCTTATTCAATTCCTTGTGTATTCTCTAGTGAACAGATGGTTTATCCGCAACCAGACGGCAGTGTTTGTCGAAATAAGGTTGAAGGAGACGGCAGTAAGCGTTTAGATTGTGAATCGGGCTTTGGTTCGGTGACTATGGTGACGGGAACGTTTGCGTTTGTTGCGGCCTCTCGAGTTGTGAAGCGTATCGCAGAAGGTGCGGGTAAAAAATCTTAAATTGTTTAATAAATAACTCACTAGGACAGACTTATGGCGGATGCAAAATACGACATTTACTTTCGTGGTGAGGTTTTACCCGAAAAAGATCCACAGCAAGTAAAGCAGGCCATTGGCCGTTTGTTTAAAGCCAATGACGAAAAACTGGCCGCGTTGTTTTCGGGTCAGCTTAATACTATTAAAAAATCAGTCGATAAAGCCACTGCGAGTAAGTATCAGCAGGCTTTTAAAAAAGCTGGGGCAAAAGCTATTATTACTTTAGCTAAGGCCACTGAACAACCGCCAGAAAAGAGCGTTGCAGGTGATTGGGGAGTTTTGCCCGTAGGCAGTGATTTGTTAAAGCCAGAAGAGCGCCAACAGCAAACCCCTGTGAACATTGATATTAGTGGGATTAAAATGCAATCGCCGTTTGCTGAGCCAGAAAGCGTTGAAAAACCAGCTGCGTCTGTGCCAAGTACCGATCATATAACGGTGGCTGCCGTGGGAGAGGATATGAATCCCAATCGCCCTGCGCCTGCAAAAGAGCCAGATTTGGATTTGTCGCAATTAAGTGTTGCCGCAGCAGGAACTCAACTGGTTGAAAAAAAACCGCAAGATATCCCTCCCGCACCTAACACAGATCACATTAAGCTGGTTTAGCACCAGCTAGCAATTCCTTCTGGGCGTTCTAGTAGTTCTTGCACATTGGCTTCTAAAACGCGATAACCAACATTACCATAGAGTTTTTGGCGGCCATTATTTAATAAATACGTCGGGCTGCCTTCGAGCTTAAATTGCTCACGCATTTCCATATCGGTACACAAGGCTGCAATAGCAGAACCGTTGTTGATCTTATCTGCAATGGCGTCTGTGGGTAAGTTTAACTGCTGTGCTAACTCGTTTAATACATGCATTTGGCTGATGTCTTTGGCGTCTTGAAAAAACGCACAGCGAACATTCCATATCATGCTATGAAAGTCGGCTGCGGCAACCTTGTGTTCGGCTACCAATAGTTGCAGAGCTTTAAGATAGAGATGGCTGTTCGCCGATGAGGTGGGGCGACAGGTTATCCACACATTTGGGTTAACAGTTAAATGAGGAAACTGACTAGCAACATGCAATACGTGGCGATTAAAGCCTTCATAACCGCCTTTTTCTTTCCAGCCTTGTTGAATGCGTTTTTCTGTATTGCCAAATAGGGTTATAAAATGTTCGTTAACCTCTATGTTGTCGGCAAACTGCTGGTTGAGTTCGTCTAAACGAATTTGAGCAACATAGCCCCAGATACACAAAACATCGGTGAAATAATCTAGATTAACTTTGGCCATACTGCATCTCTTTTAAGTTGTCGTGTAAGTTGTCGTGTAAGTTGTGCGTAAGTCGTAAAAGGTTATGGGAGCATAACTATAAAGGAATATAGAAAGCTGGTCTTGGTCATTTTGGGTCACGATGGAATTTTCGCCTTAAATTTCTATTGCCGATACAGGATGTTACATAAATACTGATATTTGAAACAATAGTACCTGCCTAAACTGGCATACTGCCGCCGTATTTTATTTGCCTTTCTTTACTGCAAATTTTTTTAAGCAATGTGTATGTGTGGCATTGTTCACTAATCAGTAGGTTTAAATCATGAAACAACGCGTTCTTGTAGCGGCTATTACAGCGGCTTCACTTTCTATTGCTGCGCCGTCAGCTTTTGCTTCCGGCTATAAATTAAACGAGCAAAGTGCTGCAGGCGCGGGTACCGCTTATGCAGGTCGCGCTGCGGTTGTTCAAGATGCAAGTATCGTGTTTTATAACCCGGCCGGCATGGTTAAATTAGAGCGCGCTGAGGTTACTGCAGGTGCATCTTATCTTCAGCTTAGTGGCAGCTTCTCGCCAGAAAGTTACACCAATACTGCGGGTAAAACTTATACTGCTGAAGATATGGGTCCTTATTCTGACGGTGGCGACTTCCTTTCTCCGGCGACTGTTCCTTTTGGTTATTTTGCAATGCCAATCAATGACAAGTTTGCCGCAGGTTTTGGTATCTTTGTACCGTTCGCCACTAATACTGACTACGATGACGATTTCATTGGTGGTGCATTGGCCGACCAAACTAAATTAACGTCAGTTGAGTTTCAGCCAGCATTTGCTTACCGCGTGAACGATCAGTTCTCGGTGGGTTTTGGTTTAGACATTACTTACATGAAGGGTTTGTTGTCTAAGCAGGTTGATCTTATTCCTTATAATGATGAGATTCCCCCACTTGCTTCTCCTGCCATTCAAGGTTTTGAAAATCATTACGAAGTGGAGGGTGACGATTGGCAGATAGGCTATAACTTGAGCATGATGTGGGATATTAACTCCGACATCACTTTAGGTGTAACTTACCGCTCAGAAATGGATTTTAAGTTAGAAGGTGACTCGAAATTTGAAAAGAAAGAAAATGTCCTAGTGTTTTCAGCAGCTAATAGTGCTGTTGTAGTAATTCCTTATATAGGGAATCAAGCTTCTGAAGTGCCGATTACGACGCCTCAGTCTTTAACCGTCAGCTATGCGCACAAGTTAACCAATAAATTGCAATTGGTTGCCGGTGTAACGTGGACGCAATGGTCTGTATTTAAAGATTTTGATGTCAAGTCAACAGAGCCAGGTGTTATTGAATCTTTAAGTGATTTAGGTCCCGGCTACATTGGTCATATCGAAGAAAATTGGAATGACACAACAGCCGTTGCGGTAGGTGCTAACTACCAGTTGAACGATGATTGGTTACTGCGCGCAGGTTATGCCAATGACCAAAGCCCAGCAAGCAATACATACCGTACGGCTCGTGTGCCAGATAACGATCGTCAGTGGTTGAGTGCTGGTGCTAACTACCGCATCAATAATGACTTGGATGTTGATTTTGCCTTCTCGTACATGTTCTTTGAGGACGTTGAAGTTAATGAGTACAACCGTGGTTTAGATGGCGCTCCAAAAGATAAAACGAACCTAAAAGGTGAGTACTCTATGGATGCTATGGGTGTATCTTTCCAGGTGAACTACAAAATCTAATTTTAATTGATTAGATTGCTGGTGTAATGAAAAAGGCGATTGGCTAAAACCAATCGCCTTTTTTGCTTCTGGTTTTTTGTTTCTGATTTTTGTTTTCTGCCTTTCCTTTTCGTAGCGTTTTTTCGTTATACTTTCTTCATTATCGATAACAGAGAAATAAACATGTCTAAGAAATCAGTCGGTCTTGCCGGTTTAGCAGGCTTAACAGGCTTAGGCAGTACAGATCAAACAGCGACGCCAAGTGAAACTGCCAGTGCGGGTTCGGTGTATTCGACAGAGTTAGGTCGTACCTGCCCTGAGTGCGGCAAAGCCAAAGATAAGTGTGCTTGCAGTACTGAATCGATACCTGAGGGTGATGGTATTGTCCGTATTCAGCGCGAAACCAAAGGTCGCAAAGGTAAAGGTGTTACGTTAATAACTGGGGTTTTATTAGCCCCTGCAGAGTTAAAAAAACTGGCAAAAGAATTAAAGCAAAAATGTGGTGTGGGTGGCGCTGTAAAAGACGGTGTGATTGAAATTCAAGGTGATGTGCGTGAGCAGGTGTTTGATGAAATGAAGCAGCGTGGCTTTACGGTGAAAAAAGCAGGCGGCTAATTGATTTTTTATAGCCTCAAAGAGTATCAATAAAAAAGCGCCTACTTGTTCGTTTATATATGAACAAGTAGGCGCTTTTGTTTACTAAGCAGCTATTTATTTAATAGCTTATTTATTAAGCAAATAGTTCACTAACAATGGCACTGGGCGACCGGTAGAACCTTTGTTTTTACCGCCCGAATGCCAAGCGGTTCCTGCGATATCTAAGTGAGCCCAAGACTGGCCTTCGGTGAAGCGTGCCAAGAAGCATGCTGCTGTTGTTGAACCCGCTAAGCGACCACCAATATTGGCGATGTCAGCGAAGTTAGAGTCTAACTGCTCTTGGTAGTCGTCTTCTAATGGCAAGCGCCATACTTTATCGTGTGAATGCGTTGCGGCTTGCTGCAGTTCTGCGGCTAGCGATTCATCTTCGGTAAACAGCCCCGAGTTCACAGTACCGAGTGCCATCATGCAGGCACCGGTTAAGGTGGCGATATCAACAATAGACGCTGGCTTTAGGTTATCGATTGCATAGGTTAATGCATCGCATAAAACCAAACGGCCTTCGGCGTCGGTATTAAGAATTTCAACAGTTTTGCCAGAAAGGGTCGTGACCACATCACCTGGCTTGCTGGCATTACCGGCTGGCATGTTTTCAGCTGTAGTGATCATGCCAATGATGTTGATTTTAGGCTTAAGCTCGGTAAGAGCCACCATTGTGCCCAGTACAGAAGCTGCACCACACATGTCGAATTTCATTTCGTCCATGCCCGCGCCCGGCTTCAAGCTAATACCACCGGTATCGAAGGTAATGCCTTTACCCAAAATCAGGTGAGGTGCTTCATTAGCATCGTCAGCACCTTGGTATTTCATGATGATGAATTTACCCGGCTCGGTAGAACCTTTAGAAACCGATACAAACGCCCCCGCCCCCATGGCTTCGAGTTCGGCTTCGTCAATGATAGTGGTTTCTACTAAGCCTGTTTCAGCGGCTAAGGCGATGGCTTGTTCTGCAAGGTAGGTTGGGGTGCAAATATTGGGTGGCATATTGCCAAGGTCTTTAGCAACGGAAACACCGCGAGCGATGGCTTGGCCTTTTTCTAAGGCGCTTTGTAAGTCTGCTTCACCGGCCCAAACAATGTTTTCGATAGAATCGCTGTAATCTTCGGCTTCACGGGCAGGTTTGCTTTTGGTTTGATCAAACAAGTACAAGGCGTTTTCGCAGGCAATAGCCGTTTGTTCAGCTTTCCAGGCATTGTCTTTATTTGCTACGGCGATGTCTTCTAAGTATAAGGCTGCTTGTAATGCGCCAGATTTTTTAATCGCAGCGGCGGCTGACTCTGCAATTTTGATGAAGTCTTTTGGGCTGATGTCTTTTTCAGCGGAGCCGCTGCCAACTAGAATAAGACGCTGGGTGGTAATACCGGGTACCTTTACCAGCATTAAAGTTTCGCCTGTTTTACCGCTAAAGTCGCCACTATCAAAAATGTCGGTTAAATAATCATCCGCGGCGGTGTTGATGCTCTCAGCTGCGTTAGATAGTTGCCCTTTGTCATTGATACTTACGACGATGCAGCTGGCTGCAAGCTCGGTTGCGCTCTCTTGGGTCGTGCTAAATTGCATTCTTTACTCCAAATTCTAAATGGTAAAAGGCTATTTATTTAAAAACTCGTTAAACTTACAACATCTGTCTTAGTTAGATGGGTGCTTTGTGCAAGATATCAAGTCTAAACCGAATCGGCTGCGCTAGCTGATTGAGCCAGAAAACTATACACTGCGCGGCATCCTTTAAGTTGTTGTTTGTTGATTATTTTACTGTAATTGTTTTTCCTAAAAATAGAAGGCCGAAAGTTTGATTATTTTTCGATACTTATCCCGTGAGTTGTTTACCTCTATGGCAGCGGTAACGGGTATTTTATTAATGATTTTAATGAGTAGTCGCTTAATTTATCAATTAACTGCGGCTGCGGCAGGTAAAATTCCTTTAGAAATTGTCTTTTTTACCCTGCTCTTGCGTATGCCGTCTTTCTTAGAAATGATCCTACCGTTGGCACTTTTTATTGCTATTTTACTCGCTTATGGACGTTTGTACGCCGAAAGTGAAATGACGGTATTAACGGCAACCGGCTTTTCTAACAAAAAATTATTGGGCTATACCTTATTACCCGCTGGTGTCATTACTTTACTTGTGGCTTTTTTTAGTTTGTATTTAAGCCCTATGGGCGCACAAAAAATGGAAGACTTATATCGTAAGCAGGCGTCGATGACCGAGTTTGAGTTATTGGCTCCAGGGCGTTTCCAAAGTACTTCTAAAGGCACTCGAGTCACTTATACAGAAAGTTTGAGTGATGATAAAAGTAAGATGAACAACGTTTTTATTGCCGATGGCAACACTCTTTTATTAGCTGAATCTGGCACACAAAGAGTTAACCCTGATACCGGGTCACGTTTTTTAGAGCTGCATAACGGCAAGCGTTTTGATATTACCCCAGGGCAATTGGATGCAGAGATATTAGACTTTGAGCTTTATGGGGTGAAAATTGCAGATGAACAAGCCGAGCGTAGAAGAATCAAAAAAGAAGCGATTCCCACTGTTGAGTTATTCGGCTCCGATAACAATCGTCATGTTTCTCAGTTTCAATGGCGCTTTTCATTAATATTAATGGTGCCTATATGCGCTATGATTGCGTTTCCTCTTTCCAAAGTAAATCCTCGGCAAGGACGGTTTGCGCGATTGTTTCCTGCGATTATTTTGTTCATGGTTTACATTACTCTGTTGATTTCGCTGCGTGGTATGTTGAGCAAAGGCGATATAAATCCGGCGATTGGCATGTGGTGGGTGCATATTGTGTATGCGCTTATTGGTTTGGGTTTGTTATTTATTCCCGAGTGGAATCGTCGACGTAAGATTAGGAGCCTGTAATGCGTAAATTAGACGCCTATGTGGCTCGTAATGTACTCACTGCTACCTTGGTGGTGATGGTCGTTATCGTCGGTTTGGATGCCATTTTTACCTTGATGGATGAGCTGGATAATTTAAAAGGTGATTATCAATTAATAGATGCATTGTTGTATTCCGCATTGCGTCTACCTCGCCGGATTTACGAATACATGCCCATGGCGTGCTTAATTGGTTGCTTGGCTGGGTTGGGCTCTATGGCGGCGAATAGTGAACTCACCGTGATGCGAGCGGCTGGAGTATCAATTAACCGCATCGTGTTTGCTGTGCTTAAGCCGATGGCAGTATTGATGTTTATTTCGCTGTTGTTGGGTGAATATGTGGTGCCTTCTTTAGAGCGAATTGCGCAGGCTAATAAAGCGGTGGCACAGGGCGCAAGTGCCGGTCTATCCAACAAGGGTAAGGGGTATTGGCACCGTGAAGGTAACACCTTTATGCGTTTTAATGCCGTTGAACCCGGTGGCGTATTACATGGTATTACCCGTTACGAGTTTAGTGAAACCAATGAGTTAAAGCAGGTTGTTTATGCTCAGCGGGCGTTATATCAACGTTCTCATTGGCAAATGGAAAATGTTGTAATTACCCATCTATCTGAAGAAAAGGTAACGCTAGAAAAACAAGATACTGGCCGTTGGGATACGGAGTTGACCCCAGAAAAACTCAGTGTGGTCATTGTCACCCCGCGAGACATGTCAATCTCCGGCTTATATCGCTATGCAACGTATTTGGATAACCAAGGTTTGAATTCAGACCCTTACATGTTGTCTTTTTGGCGAAAAGTTACTCAGCCTTTAAGCACCTTTGCGTTAGTAATATTGGGTATTTCATTTATCTTTGGGCCGTTGCGCGCGGTCACGCCGGGGTATCGAATTTTTAGCGGTATTATTGTGGGTATGATTTATAAATACGCAGAAGAAATTTTGTCACCGGCCAGTATTGTACTTGGCTTTGATCCCATTTTAGCCAGCGTTATTCCCATTGGTGGCAGTTTTGTCTTGGGGATGTTCTTGATGCGAAAAGCAGCTTAGTTTTTTGCTTTTAATTCTTAACTGCTAATTCTTAATTTTCAGGATCAAACACAATACGCGTAAAAGAGGCGTGGTCATGCCACGTCTTTTCTTGCTTATCCCAAAGTGCCCACCAAAAACCTAACCCACCTAACCCGATTGAGAAAAAACCAATGCCAATACGTAACATGCACTGGCCCATTGAAAGTTGGTGGTGTGGTTTTAGCTCGTTGGCAATTCTTAATCCCCACGCTTTCATACCTAATGTTTGGCGCTTACGGCGCCAAAAAGTCGAGTAAAAAAAGAAGATAACGATAAAAAAATAACTGGCGGCGACAGGGATTGGCAATTCGCCTAAGGGTTCCCCTTGGTTGAATATTTGTGAGCTGGAAAAAATAAGAATCGCCGCCAATAACAAACTGATGCCCAAGATATTAAACAGATCGTATAGCATGGCCGCTAAACGACGCCAAAGGGGGGCAGAGGGAAGATTAATATCAGACATACAGGTCAACTCTAATCAATGATTAATAAGGGAAAAGACAGATTGCCACGTTAAGGTCATGATTATGACGATTTGTTAGACATAAAAAAAGCCGATATCGTTGGATATCGGCTTTTAAAAATAATGGTACCAGTGGGCGGACTTGAACCGCCACTCCCGTGAAGGAACCGGATTTTGAATCCGGCGTGTCTACCAATTTCACCACACTGGCACTGAAACTCGTTCAGAGGCCGCGTATGATAATGCTTTTGCTGAAGGTGTCAACCATAAACTTTTAAAAGTCGTTCAAATTCATTGTCTTGGGCATTTTTTAATGGCTGCTTAACTTGTGCGAAAGGGTCAGGTAAAATGCCGACTTATTGATCGATTCTCCCTATACTGCATGGCTTAACGCTTGGCATTTTAGTTGTTCGATGCCAGTAGCGTAATTTCCAGCGATATGAATTCATACATTTTATTCAGTGACCTTGCATGAAAACCAGTGATTTTAGTTTTGACCTGCCCAATGAGTTAATTGCTCGCTTTCCGATGGAAGAAAGAAGCGCTTCGCGTTTATTGTGTTTAGACGGAGAAAGCGGTGCTGTTGAGCATCATGGTTTTAAAGACATTGAGCATTTGTTAAACCCAGGCGATTTATTGGTGTTTAATAATACGCGTGTTATTCAGGCGCGCTTGTTTGGTCAAAAAGAGAGCGGAGGCAAACTGGAGGCGTTGGTCGAAAGAGTACTGGATCAGCACCATGCTTTAGCCCATGTTAAGTCATCACGTTCTCCCAAAGCAGGACAGCGGATTATACTGGGTGGTGTTGAAGTCGAAGTACTGGGTCGCAAGGGTGCGTTATTTGAACTTAAATTTTTAGATTCTCGTACTGTTTTTGAAATTTTAGAGGCCGAAGGTCATATGCCGCTGCCTCATTATATGGAGCGCCCTGATTCTGAAGAAGATAAAGAGCGTTACCAAACGGTTTACGCCGAACATGAAGGTGCGGTCGCTGCTCCCACTGCGGGGTTGCATTTTGATCAGCCGCTGTTAGATCGTTTGCAAGCAAAAGGTATTGAGTTTGGTTATGTGACCTTGCATGTGGGGGCGGGAACCTTTCAGCCAGTGCAAGTGGATGACGTGAATAATCACACTATGCATTCTGAGTATGTTGATGTTGATCAAGCACTGTGTGATCAAGTTAATGCGGCGCGTGCACGGGGGAATCGAGTGATTGCGGTGGGTACCACCTCGGTACGCAGTTTAGAAAGTGCGAGTCAGTCTGGCACTATTCAGCCATTTAATGACGATACTCAAATCTTTATTTACCCTGGGTATGAGTTTAAATCGGTGGATGCGTTAATTACCAACTTCCATTTACCGGAATCAACTTTAATTATGTTGGTGTCGGCATTTGCTGGTAAAGAAAATACATTAAACGGTTACGATTGCGCGATTAAAGAAAAGTACCGTTTTTATAGCTATGGTGACAGTATGTTTATACCGCGCCCTAACAAAGACATATTGAAGCAAGGCTAACAATGACTAGAACATGTTTTATGGATTTTGAACTCAAAACAACGTCGGGTAATGCTCGCCGTGGTACTTTGAGTTTCCCTCGCGGTAAGGTAGAAACTCCTGCGTTTATGCCGGTTGGAACTTATGGCACTGTGAAAGGTATGACACCTAAGCAGATCGAAGACATTGGTGCGGATATTATTTTAGGGAATACCTTTCATTTAATGTTACGCCCGGGTACTGACATTATTAAAATGCACGGCGACCTGCACGATTTTACCCAATGGGATAAGCCAATTTTAACCGACTCCGGCGGTTTTCAGGTATTTAGCCTGGGTAAAATGCGTAAAATTACTGAAGAAGGTGTGGCCTTTCGTTCGCCCGTAAATGGTGAAAAAGTCTTTATGACACCGGAAAGCTCGATGGAGGTGCAGCGCGATTTAGGCTCTGATGTGGTGATGATCTTTGATGAGTGTACGCCACACCCTGCAACGCCAAAAGAAGCCGCAGACTCTATGCGTTTATCGTTACGTTGGGCGCAGCGTTCCAAAGATGCCCATGGTGATAGTCCTTCAGCTCTATTTGGCATTATTCAAGGCGGCATGTACGAAGAACTGCGTGATGAGTCTTTGGCTGAATTAGCGGACATGAATTTTGATGGTTACGCCATTGGCGGTTTGAGTGTTGGTGAGCCGAAAGAAGACATGATGCGCATTCTTTCTCATACTGCCCCTAAAATGCCGGTTAATAAGCCGCGTTATTTGATGGGGGTAGGCAAGCCAGAAGACTTGGTTGAAGGTGTTCGTCGCGGTATTGATATGTTTGACTGTGTGATGCCCACGCGTAATGCGCGTAATAGTCATATTTTTACTCACACAGGTGTTTTAAAATTGCGCAATGCCGCGCATAAAACCGATATTCGTCCTTTGGATGATCGCTGTGATTGTTACACTTGTGAAAACTTTTCGAGAGCGTATCTGCATCATCTTGATAAGTGTAAAGAAATTTTGGGCTCTACTTTAAATACGATTCACAATCTACGCTATTACCAGATTTTAATGGCCGATATGCGTAAATCGTTAGATGAAGGTACTTTTGATGAGTTTGTTGTGTCTTTTTATGCCGACAGAGGCCTTGAAGTTCCGCCACTTGAACCATAAATATAAAGTAATTCATATTGTTAGCGTTGTTGTTGCGTGTATTGACAACACTTGACAGAAAAATTTGATATATTAAAACCACTGATCTAATGGAAATGAAAATGAACTTAAAATCTTTAATGGCTGCGGCCGCATTACTAGCACCAGCATCGGCTTTTGCCGAAGCTGCACCAGCACCTATGGGCGCCACTGGCCAGCTTATCTTCTTGGGTGGTTTTTTATTAATCTTTTACTTTTTGTTATGGCGTCCACAAAGCAAGCGTCAAAAAGAACACAAGGCTTTATTATCTGATTTATCGAAAGGTGATGAAGTAACAACTGCTGGTGGCTTGGTGGGTAAAGTCATTAAAGTAAATGACGACTTTTTGTTAATTGAAGTAGCTGACAACGTTCAGTTGCCTGTGCAAAAGTCAGCAGTGACAGCAGCACTACCAAAAGGCACCATCAAAGGCATTAAGGCGTAAGTCTTGATCAAACTATAGAAGGGCAGCTTAGGCTGCCTTTCTTGCGTTATAAGTATAAATAATAATTAATCATCAACAATAATACATCATCAACAATAGGGCAGGACGATGCTCAATAAATACCCATTATGGAAAAATATACTGATTGTATTGGTGCTTGCATTAGCAACCGTATATTCAGTGCCGAACTTGTATCCACCTGATCCGGCATTGCAAATTACTCCAAATAAAGCCGGCGCTGAATTAACTGAGCGTACATTGGATACCATTCGCGAAAGTTTAACTGAAAATAATATCGATTTTTTCGGTGAAGAAGTCACCGGTGGTACAGTTTTATTTCGTTTAAAAGATAGCGAACAGCAATTGCCAGCTAAAGACCAATTGCAGCGCGTATTGGGTAATGAATTTGTTGTTGCCCTTAACCAAGCCCCAACAACACCTCAATGGCTAATGGACATGGGTGCAGGCCCCATGACTTTGGGTTTGGATCTTAGTGGTGGTGTTCACTTTTTAATGGAAGTGGACATGGAAGGCTACATGAAAGGCCAGATGAAAAACTATCAGGCTGAAGTTAAACGTTTATTAAGAGAAGAAGACCTTAAATATCGCCGTGTCACGATTGAAGATAATGCCTTGCGCGTTAGCTTCAAAACCGAAGCTCTGCAAGATGCCGGTGATACCTTTTTACGTCGTGAGATGGCTGATTTCCGCGCGACAACAGAAACTAATCAGACGTTTGATGTGATTATTGCCCTGACCGAGCAAAAGCTGAAAGATTTGCAGAGTTATGCGGTTAAGCAAAACCTAACCACCATTCGTAACCGTGTTAATGAATTAGGTGTTGCCGAGCCTTTGGTTCAACGCCAAGGTGCTAATCGCATCGTTGTGCAATTACCGGGTGTTCAAGATACCGCTACGGCTAAAAAAGTATTGGGTAAAGCGGCTAACTTGTCGTTCCGTTTAGAAGCTGAGCCAGATGCAAGCCGTTTTTCTAGTGAAGAATTCAGTTTTAGAAGTGACCAATTCCGTACGGCGCGTGTTGAGAAAAAAGAAATTATTTCGGGCGATCGTGTTACCAATGCTCAGCCTTCATTCGATGAAAATGGTCAGCCACAGGTAAATATCAGTCTTGATTCTACTGGCGCAAATATTATGGCGAAGGTTACTCGTAAGGCAATTAAGCGCCGTATGGCGGTATTGTTTATCGAACAGAAGCCAACAACGCTTTATACCATGGTTGATGGCGAAGAAGTTATCACCACTAAGTATACTGAAAGTCGCGGTATTATTTCTTTGGCCACTATTCAGAGTCAGTTAGGTTCAAGTTTCCGTATTACTGGTTTAGAGCCCGCAGAAGCTTCTGAGCTTGCGTTATTACTACGTGCAGGTGCTTTAGCCGCGCCGATGTACTTCGTTGAAGAACGCACCGTTGGCCCAAGCTTAGGTAAAGAAAACATTGAGCAAGGCGTAACCTCTGTTGTGGTCGGTTTGGCGTTAGTGCTGGTGTTTATGGTTATTTTTTATCGCTTATTCGGTTTCTTTGCCAATGTGGCTTTGTTTTTCAACTTGGTTATTTTAATCGCCTTAATGTCGTTGATCGGCGCTACGCTGACCTTACCGGGTATTGCCGGTATTGTATTAACGGTTGGTATGGCCGTTGATGCCAACGTATTGATTTTCTCTCGTATTCGCGAGGAGTTGAATGCAGGGCGATCTCCGCAACATGCAATTAACGAAGGTTATGATCGTGCCTTTGTGACTATTTTTGATGCGAATTTAACCACGCTTATTGTTGCTGTGATCTTGTTTGCGGTAGGTACTGGCCCGGTTAAAGGCTTTGCCGTTACTTTGTCGCTAGGAATTATTACTTCGATGTTTACTGCCATTGTGTTAACGCGTTCTTTGGTTAACTTGACTTACGGTGGTCGTCGCATCAATACCCTATCAATTGGCGGCATTAACAAACCAGACGATTCGGTTAACGCAGTGAATACAGAGGGAGCTAAGTAATGGTTAAGGCAATGAATTTAGATTTTATGAAGGCGCGCCATGTTGCTATGGTGATCTCTGCTATTTTATTGATCATATCAATCGCTGCGTTAGCCACTCGTGGTTTAAACCTCGGTTTAGATTTTACTGGTGGAACCTTATTAGAAGTGTCTTATGAGAAGCCGGCTAATGTTGAAAGTGTTCGTTCGCAATTAGATGATTCGGGCTTTTTAGGGTCAACAGTTCAGCATTTTGGCAGTGAAACAGACGTGCTAATTCGAATGTCAGAGGCGTATCGCGATACCTTGGGGCAAGAAGTACTAGAGGCGTTAAAAGCTGGAGATTCTTCTAACCCTGTAGAATTAAGACGCAGTGAATTTGTTGGCAGCCAAGTGGGTGAAGAATTACGTGATCAGGGTGGTTTAGCTCTGTTGATGGCATTATTTGTGGTGATGCTTTACGTCAGTTTTCGCTTCCAGTTTAAATTCTCAGTGGGCGCAGTATTAGCGTTGTTTCACGATATTGTGATCATTTTAGGCTTGTTTGCTTTGTTTCAGTGGGATTTTGATTTAACTGTTTTTGCTGCTTTACTCGCAGTTATCGGTTATTCATTGAACGATACCATTGTTGTAGCAGATCGTATTCGTGAAAACTTCCGCATGGAGCGTAAGAGCGATACTATCGAAGTTATTAATATTTCATTGAATCAAACCCTGGGTCGTACCATTATGACCTCTTTAACCACTGCATTAGTATTGATTGCACTAATGGTGTTGGGCGGCGAGTTGATTCACAATTTTGCTCTGGGTTTATTAATTGGTGTAGTTGTAGGTACATATTCTTCGATTTATGTTGCTGCAAATATCTTGTTGCTAATGAATATTAGCCGTGAAGATTTAATACCTGCTGAGTTAGAAGAAGAAGTTGATGATCTGCCTTGATCATCAATGACTTGTGTTTAGCTGTTTTGCGTATGCAAGAGAAGTTTGATTACTCTTGAGTATGGGGAAAATACTGCAGCTACAAAAAAGCCGATTGATGGTTTTCATCAATCGGCTTTTTTTGGTAATTGTTGTTAGCTTTTTGAGCTAATTAAGACGGTGTTAATTGTGAAGGCGAATGCTCACGTTAACATTAGAAAGATCAATGTCTTTGATCAACAAGTCTCCCATTGAGCTACCTTGTGAACCTTGTACACGGATATTTTTAAAGGCGATTTGGCCAATGTGTGCGGGCAATGCAACACCGATGCTGCCATCAGCATTAACTGTTGTGCGTTCTCCATCAGCAAAAGTAACATCGGTCATTTCCATATCAGCATCTAATAAATCAAGTGCCGGTACTAATAGGCTTCCGAGTGCTTCTAGGCTGTTTTCACCATTGTCACTGGTATCTAAAACGTTATTAATTAGACCTTCTAAATTGGCAGAAGCACCTTGAGCTGTGACCTCACCCATGTTGATGTCGGATAGTGCGCGCAAACCAGAAGTTTGGGTTTGTGCTCTGTTTTCAACAATTTCTTCAATGCTCACTGCTTCTTGGTTAACATTTGCAGATACCATAAAAGGTTGTATAGGGCCTAGTAAAATAGCAGTCAATGCAGCGGCATAACGATAACGGCTTTGCTTTTTAAGAGCGCGATCAAGCTGGTTTTCAGAAATCCAACCTTTATCAATTAAGATCTCACCCAATCGCATCTCGCTGGTATTTTGTATGCGCAGAGCTTCATCCAGTTGTGTGCTCGTAATCATACCTTTTTTAATAAGCATTAGACCTAAGCGGGACTTTTGTTGTATCTCTTGCTTTCTTTGCATAATAGAACCTTAAATTGCAATTTTTATAGTTTGAATAATTATTTTATTCTTATTGTTTTCTAACTTTATAATATTCAAGCACAGTGAGTTGTGAGCTTTAGTCGTATCACTCAGGCTAGGTTAGCTTATGGCAGATTTTTCAAGTATCCATATTAGCTTGCTTATGCTGCCAGCATTTTGACTACCATTCAACGACAAAGTTTTGTCGTTATTGCTTGCGTATTTTATTAACTATTTAAGTTGTTGATATTAAATAGTAATAAAGCTTGTAAATAGATTATTACCAAATTCGAAACACTTTGGAATAGTTTTACTGGTTCACAGATAATCTTTACACGATGTAGACTTAATCTTGATTTTGCTATGCCCTCAAGGGCTTAATTCCCCTATAATCCAGCAACGTCTTTTATACGTACTGAAATATCTGTACTGACAATGTATTTATCGTAATTCCTCATTCACTGCGTTTCGAGGAAATTTGGAGATCAAGGTCTATGAGTAACCCAAGACACATCAAATTATTAATTTTAGGATCAGGCCCTGCAGGTTATACCGCTGCAGTTTATGCTGCGCGCGCTAATTTAAATCCGGTGATGATCACGGGTATGCAGATGGGTGGGCAGTTAACCACCACCACAGAAGTAGATAACTGGCCGGGTGATGTCGAAGGTTTACAAGGGCCTGATTTAATGGAACGTATGAAAGCCCATGCTGAGCGCTTTGATACAGAAATCGTCTTTGATCATATTGATGAAGTGGATCTTAATCAGCGTCCATTTTATTTAAAAGGCAGCTCCGGTGAATATACCTGTGACAGTCTAATTATTTGTACCGGTGCCAGTGCTAAGTATCTTGGCTTAGAGAGTGAAGAAGCGTTCAAAGGAAAAGGTGTGTCGGCTTGTGCAACTTGCGACGGTTTCTTTTATCGTAAAAAGAAAGTTGCGGTTATTGGTGGTGGTAACACAGCAGTAGAAGAAGCCTTGTACCTCGCAAATATTGCTGAAGAAGTCATTGTGGTGCATCGCCGCGATAAATTCCGCTCGGAGAAAATTTTACAAGATAAAATTAATGATCGTGCAGAAAATGGCAATGTGACTATTAAATGGAACAGTGAACTCGACGAAGTGTTAGGTGACAACATGGGTGTTACCGGCATGCGCATCAAAAACCGAGAGACCGGTGAAACAGAAGAAATAGCACTTGAAGGTGTATTTGTAGCAATTGGCCACTCGCCGAATACGCAAATATTTGAAGGTCAGCTTGATATGAATGGCGGTTACATCAAGGTGCAAAGTGGCTTAGAAGGTAATGCGACTCAAACCAGTATTAAAGGTGTTTATGCTGCTGGTGACGTGATGGATCATATTTATCGTCAAGCCATTACCTCTGCAGGGACTGGATGTATGGCTGCTTTGGATGCAGAGCGTTATTTAGATGACTTAGAAGTCTAGGGAAAGCTGGGTCGTTCAGTTTAAATAACCGGTTATGCTTATAGCGCCGGTTCAATTGGGTAGTCGAGTTGATCTGAAAAAAATGCTTCAATTTCTTCTCGTCTATCCATGCCATCTTTAAAGCCTAGCTCGATCAGTTCTTGGCAAAAACCTTTAGAAAATAATAAATAGCTTAATATTCCTGTGCCATTACGGCTGGTATTGCCACTGCCTCCTAAAGCAATACGAATGGTTTTTGGCAGTTCGTCAACATGGCGACCGGCTATTTCATCCATAGACCGACTCGGGCTTATTTCTAATAAGTCGATATGCTTCAGTTCCATTGTGTTTTTATTGCGAATTTTTTCTGGCACCATGCTTACGGTACGATTGATTCTTTGCAGCCGCTCCACATCGGTTTCCATGCTGTCTAAAAATGCTGCGTTCAGCATATGCCCCATAACTTTTGCCGGAGTTGGGTAGCTGGAGATATGAAAGTTATCTTTACGCTTATGCGCTTCGCCACTTACCCCAATTACAATAATTTTTTCAGCGCCCAAATGCAGAGCAGGGCTAATGGGTGCTAACTGTCGAACGGCACCGTCGGCATAGTATTCATGATTAATTTTTACCGAAGGAAAAATCATAGGAATGGCAGAAGAAGCCATTAAATGATCGATGCTGACCCGTGAGCGATAGCCAACTCGGCGATGACGTTGCCAGTTTGTGATGCTGTAATGACCCTGAAAAAAACTCACGGATTCACCACTGTCTAAGCCCGATCCAGTTACGCACATAGCGTGGAGAGCGCCGTTATCTATCGCTTTTTGAATGTTATCGAACTGAATAACGCGGCTTAATAGTTGTTTTAAGGGTGCATTATCGAGCAGGGATACACGGTCGTTTTTGTATTTACGGCCAATCAAGGTGGTGCGAGTTAATCTTGCGAGGGTCTTGATTACACCCATCAAATCGGTGCGATATATTTGATCGGGGCTAAAACCATTCCAGATACGTTCAAGATGGCGAATACCGATGCAATGGTTTTCGGCATAGCTTGCCAAAGCAACGCCATTAATGGCACCGGCAGAAGTGCCCGCAATGATGTCGTAAGGATTGGCGCTATTTTTCGGCAGAATTTTGTGGATTGCTTTTAATACACCGACTTGGTAAGCCGCGCGAGCACCACCACCCGATAAAATTAATCCAGTTTTTTTTGTATCTTTCCTTGTTGTGCGAGAGGTCATGGGAGAATAATTCTTATAATATTTTATTAGCAGTTAGTATAGAGCATAATAAGGTTCTATGAGAGTACAACAGAGAATACAACAAGGTTTCAATAAGATTTCAACGACATATAAATAGGTGAACTCATGTTTAGCGGTATTGTACAAACAACGTTACAGATACAAGACATTGTAAAAAAAGAAGACTTTGCGACTTTTATTTATCGCTTTCCAAAAGAAATGGCAGAAGGTCTTAAGCTCGGTGCTTCGGTTGCTCAAAACGGTGTGTGCTTAACTGTGCGTACCCTAGAGAAAAACGCCGATGGCAGTTACCAAGTTAGTTTTGATGCCATTGTACAAACACTTAAATTATCCAACTTATCCGATGTAAAAGTGGGTGATGCGGTTAATATTGAAAGGGCGGCCCGTTTTGGTGACGAAATTGGTGGTCATGTCGTGTCTGGGCATGTGTATGGTTGCGTAGAAGTGCTGGCGGTTAATCAAGACCCGCTTAACATGGAGATTGTGTTTCAGCGCCCAGTAGAGATAAAACCTTATTTATTAGACAAAGGGTTTGTGGCGCTTAATGGTTGCAGTTTAACCATTGCAGAAGTGTCAGAAGATACCTTTAGTGTGTGGTTAATACCAGAAACTCGCGATGTCACCGTGTTTGGTAATATTAAAGTTGGTGATCGCGTTAACTTAGAGATTGATCCAAGCACGCAAGCCACCGTTGATACCATTAAGGCGTTAATGGCATCAGGGCAGTTGGCAGATCTTATAGCGACTGTAAATAACGCATAATATCCATTGATTCAAACATCCACTGGCTGTCGGAGCCATTATCAATGCGCAAACAAGGGACTGTTGTGCGCTTGGTAGCTTTTTGCAGAGCCGTTCTATGCTGAGAGTCGGATAAAATATTGCGTAATTCAACGTTTACCTTTACCCCTTGCAATGAGCGTAAAACACGCGCACAAAATGGGCACGAATCGTAGTAGTAAAGAGAGTATTGGTTACCCTGTGTGGCCGAATTGTTGCTCATAATATGCGATACCTTAATGTATTAAATTAATTTTTAATCGGTTTTAAATTTTACGTAGATAGACCCTTAAATGGATTATACCCAACATTTGTTGTTATTTGTTATTGCTGTCGTAGCTAATTGGTTTTCGGCATTGGCGGGCGGTGGTGCAGGATTAATCCAGTTACCCATTCTCATCTTTATGGGGTTGCCATTCTCATTGGCGTTAGCGACGCATAAAATTGCCACTGTTGCTTTGGGCTTAGGTGCCACCTTACGCCATTTAAAAGAAAAAAACAGCTCGATTCCCTTGCTGGCTTTGATCCTGTTAGCAGGAATTCCAGGAGTAGTATTGGGTGCTTACTTCATTATTGATACCAATGATCGAGCTGCGGAAATTGTCTTGGGGTTTCTCACGCTATCTCTTGCGGTTTATTCAATATTAAAACCAGAGCTTGGTTTAACCAAGACCCGCTTACATCGAAATGCTACAGGCATAGCATTAGGCGCTTTGGGATTGTTTGTTATTGGTATTGCCAATGGCTCTTTGTCCGCTGGCAGTGGTTTGTTTGTTACCTTGTGGTTGGTGTATTGGTTTGGTTTGGACTATCGCATGGCAGTAGCGCACACCCTAATTGCTGTGGGTCTTGGTTGGAATGCTTCGGGTGCGATTACCATGACACTGTTGGCGGCAGTAAAGTGGGATTGGCTGCCCGCGCTGGTGCTAGGTTCGTTAGTGGGTGGTTACTTAGGCGCGAACAGTTCTATTAAAGCGGGTAATATTTGGATAAAGCGTTGTTATGAAGGGGTTACCTTTTTAGTTGGTATTAAATTATTAATGGGTTAATGACCGCCAAAAGGTTATCGCTTTTTAGTGTGTTTGGTATAACGAGTAGCTTCACTTTCTAGTGGGTCTTCTGGCCAGTTATGTTTTGGGTAGCGGCCGCGCATATCTTTGCGCACATCAAAATAACTGCTGGCCCAAAAATGGGGTAAATCTTGGGTGATTTGTAAGGGTCTGCGTGCCGGCGACAATAGATGAATCATCAACTTTACTTTGCCATTTAAAATGCTCGGGCTGCCTTGGTAACCCAACATTTCTTGTAGCTTGACTGCCAATACCGGTGGGTGTTGTAAGTAATCAATATGGTAAAAAGAGCCGCTGGGAACTTGCAACTTTTCTGGTATTAATTGTTTAAATTTCTCTGTTTTATCCCAACCTAAGCGGTTAGTAAGTGCTTGCTTTAGGTCAATATTTTTAAGCGCTTTTTCAGAACGAATATCGGTTAATAGCGGTATTAGCCACTGTTTTATATCAGCTAATAATGCGTCATCTGAAAAATCGGGCCAAGCGGATGCAGTCTGCTCTGATGAAGGCTGCTTTGAGGAAAGATATTGATGGCCTAATTGCAATCTTGCTTGTAGCTGCAAACATTCCGGTGTCCAAGGTAACTTGCTATTAGTACTATGACTTATACCGTTATCCATAAAGTAGTTGTACCACGCATCCTGCCAGTCATTAGGGCTTAGATTGGTGATTTTTTTGCGCTGAATGATGATCGCACCTAACAGGTCTTGAACTTCAGCTTCGAGCTGGCCTTTGTTATTCCATTGAATGTGATTTTTTTGTTGGATATGAGTATCCAAAGCTTCAAATAATTCACTTTCAGTAATCGCCATGGCTTTTCTGATAATACTGCCACCTTGTTGATCGTCTTCAATGTCGGTGACGATTAACCAGTCAAATCTATTTAGCGCTGAACTTGGATGAAGTTTGGCACCTCGCCCCGAACTAAGTAAAAACTGATTACCTTGGTTGTTGAGGGTTTGGCTGCTGGGATTTTGACTGCTGCGTTTTTTTGCTAAACGATCTGGAAAAGCCAGTGCCAGTAACTGCGCAATGCTAAAATGCTTTTGCTCGTGCTGAATTTGCAAAGGCGTGTTTAAAGATTGAATTTTTTTAACCCAAACATCTGCCTGACGGTGGAGGGTTTTAAAGCTATTATTTTGTGCATTGGCTTGCTGCAATACACTGTTTAAATCATCGTTATTGCGCAACGCTTTTGGTGTGTCGGTTAATATTGCCGCTAATAGGCTGGCATCTTTTAAGGTTTGGTTGTTGGCTTGATTTTTGATCTCGGCATTGCTGGCAGCCAGTAATAGCATGTGGGCAAAGCGTGGGGATAGACCAAGCTGGCTTGCTTGTTCGCCATGGCGAGTAATCTGCCCAGAATCATTTAAGAGCTCTAGCTTGTTTAACAGACTTTGTGCCTGATGTACGGCTCGCTTAGGTGGCGTAGTGAGCCAATCGAGATCTTCAACCTCTGCTCCCCATTGCGCCACGTTTAATACTAAGTCACTGAGTTCAATGCGGCTGATCTCGGCTGGGCTGTGTGCTTCTAGACGGTTTTGCTGTTGCTCGTTCCATAAACGATAGGCAACTCCAGTTTCTATACGCCCGGCGCGACCTGCGCGTTGAGTCGCAGAAGCTTGGCTGGTTTTTTTGGTCATTAAAGCGTTCATTTCACTGCGCGCATTATAGGTCAGTTGCTTTTCTAAGCCAGAATCCACCACAATACGAATGCCTTCAATGGTGAGTGAACTTTCGGCAATGTTGGTCGCCAAAACAATTTTGCGATGATCTTTATGATAATTAACGTCTGCTGGTTGAATGGCCAGCTGTTGCTCTTTGTCACTTAACTGTCCATACAAGGGGTGAATGCTGATCTTGTTCCCAGAAATTTCTTCTTGCAAGGCGTGCTGTAAATCTTGCTGAACCTGTAGGATGTCACGCACCCCTGGTAAAAAGGCCAAGATGCTGCCAGATTCTTTGTTTAGTGCCGTTAAAATTGCGGTGGTCATTTGGGTATTTAAGCGCTGTTTGTTATCAAAGCCTAAATAGTGGTATTCAATCGGGAAGACACGGCCAGCACAAAACACAGTTTTTGCGCCAAGCATGTCTTCTAGGGCATCTTTGTCGAGGGTTGCCGACATGACTAAGAGTTTTAGATCGTCACGAAACAGTTGTTGGCATTGCAAGCTAAGCGCTAACCCTAAATCGGTATTGATTGAGCGCTCGTGATGTTCGTCAAAAATGATCAACCCGACATCATTGAGTTCAGGATCTTGCAATAATAAGCGGGTTAAAATCCCTTCGGTAATGACCTCGATACGGGTATGTTTACTCACTTTACTGTCTTGGCGCATGCGGTAGCCAACCGTTTGGCCAACGTCTTCGCCTAGACTTTTTGCCATAAACATAGCCGCATTGCGGGCAGCTAGGCGGCGTGGTTCAAGCATTAGGATTTTTTTGAAGCCTGTGTTTTTATTTTGTGTATCTTTTAACCAATCAGCATCCAGTAGCGCCAGCGGAACACGGGTGGTTTTACCCGCTCCAGGTTGTGCGGATAATATGACATTATTGTCTTGGCTTAAGGCTTGATTTAATTCTGTTAAAATAGAATCAATCGGTAAACTGTTCTTCAATGTGTTTGCCTTATGGTTTATAAATAGATGATGGTTCAAAATTGAATCCATTTCACAGGTATTGTAGGTATTAATAGTTATTAATAGGTATTGTATGTCAGATTCATCCGATGTTTTAGACTTTGCAAAAGCCGCTGAGCGCCGCAAGCATGAAAAGCGTGAAGAGAAAGTGGCGGATATGCGAGATCAATTTGATCGCGCATTTAATCCTGCTTCTAAACCCACCCCTGTAAAAGATTTTTTACGTAAGAAAAAAGCCAAGAAAAAGCGCTAATCCCCATGCTTCAACGCAAATAGCTTTACATATTAAGTATTAATAAAGCTTTATTTAAATAAATATTGAGTCTAAATAAATGTTCCCATCCACAGCATGGATGCTGTGGTTGAGCCCTCAGGGACGTGTTTACGGCGTGGCAAGAACGAATTGTTCAATGCGTAGCAAGAGAAGATGTCAGTTAAGCTTTTCGCTGCAAAAATACCCCACATTCGATGTGGTGGGTATAAGGAAACTGATCGAAAATTGCGAAGCGTTTAATGTCGTGAGTTTCGGTCAAAACCTGCAAATTATTGTGCAAAGTTTCGGGGTTACAAGAAATATAAATAATATTGTCGTAGCCTTGTGTTTGTTTTACCGATTCGTCGTCCAAACCAGAGCGCGGTGGGTCAACCAAGGTCGTGGTGAAATCATAAGAATTTAAATCAATGCCTTCTAGGCGGCGAAATTCACGCACACCTTGCAGTGCTTGTACAAATTCTTCGCTAGAAAGGCGGGCGATAATTAAGTTATTAACCTTGTTTTTTTCAATATTAAATTGCGCTGCATTTACCGATGTTTTTGAGATTTCTGTGGCCATTACCTTGTTGTAATGCTCAGCCAGTGCGACCGAGAAATTACCGTTGCCACAATACAATTCAACTAAATCCCCCGCTAAGGGTTTTGATATTTCTTTGGCCCAAGCCAGCATTTTTTGGTTCATGCCGCCATTAGGTTGAGTGAATCCACCTTCAATTTGTTTGTAGTGGTATTCTTTGCCGGCAATATTCAGTGTTTCGATCACATAGTCGCGCTCAAGAACAACCTTTTGCTTACGTGCGCGGCCAATAATAGGAAAACCAATCTGGGCTTGCAGTTTTTCAGCTGCTGCGCGCCATTCATCATTTAATTGTTTGTGATAAATCATGGTAATTAACGCATCACCACTTAATGTGGTTAAAAATTCCATTTGGAACATGCGCTGCATTAAAATGTCGTTGCCTGGTTGGTGGATTGCCGCAAGCATCTCTTTCATTAAACGGTTAATCAGTTTGCTGGCGATCGGGAAGTCTGTGACTTCGTAAGGGTCGTGTTTATTGCCGGGTTCAAACATCGCATAAAAACAACGGCCATCTTGATGCCAAATACGGAATTCTGCTCGTAATCTAAAGTGCTCAGGTTCGCTGGCAAACACTTCTAATTTGGGTAAAGGCTGTTTTTCTCCAGATTTACCAATAGAGAAATTAGCAAAATCTTGTTCGATTTTGGCTTGTTTTTCGTCTAAAAGGGACTGATATTTATCTGGATTGGTTATGGTCATGTTTAGAAGTCTTGTAAGGTCTTAATAAAAAGTTCGGCAAAAAGCTGTATATTCGGCATTATACGAGATCGCGAGGATTAGGCATAGTCGAGTCATTGCGCAGAACAATATTCAACACGGAGACAATTAATGCCACACGTTCAAGAACTCATAGACCTACTTGGCCTAGAATCAATAGGGGTTAACCGGTTTCGCGGTCACTGCCAAGACTTAGGGTTTACCAACCTGTTTGGTGGGCAAGTGTTGGGGCAAAGTTTATCGGCAGCAAGCCAGACTTTGCCAGAGGGTGAATGGACACCGCACTCACTGCATGCTTATTTTTTACGCCCAGGCAACGTAGTTGATCCTATTGAGTTTGAAGTGGATTGTGTTCGTGATGGCCGCAGCTTTGCGATGCGACAAATTACCGCTAGTCAAAAAGGTAAAGCAATTTTAACCATGATGTGTTCCTTTCAGCATCCAGAGGAAGGATTTGAGCATCAAGATAAAATGCCTGATGTAAAAGGCCCAGATGGTGTGCTGTCTCAGCTTGAATTAAGCCGAATGTTTAAGGATCATTTTCCTGAGGGTGTACGCGATATTTATACCGCCGATAAGCCCATTGAAATGCGCGACGTCAATCCAATCAATATTTTTGCACCAGAAAAGCGTGAAGCTAAAAAGTTTGTGTGGATGAAAGCCGATGCACCTTTATCTAACGACCCGATTGAGCATGCCTGTGTATTAACCTATGCCAGTGATTTTAATCTTATAGGTACATCCTTGTTGCCTCATGGTGTATCGTTTTACCAAAAGGGTATGCAGGTTGCGAGCATTGATCATGCCATATGGTTTCATCGCCCAATTAAGGTGGACGAGTGGCTTCTTTATGTTTTAGACAGTCCTAGTGCATTTGCAAATAGGGGTTTTTGTCGTGGACAATTGTACAATCAACAAGGTGATTTAATTGCTTCTGTGGCGCAAGAAGGGTTAATTAGACAAATTAAGAAGTCTGAAAAATAATAAAAAGTGGTGGGTTAATGTAAAAAATCGGATACTTTGATTTTCCACTTATCAGGATCGACAGATGATTTAATAGCATCTTGGCTGGCTGCTTTGCTTAAATCAATGGTCTCGGCAGAGATATATTGGTTCAATCGAGAATGATACATTGCTTTTACAATTGGGCGAGTTTGATCTTTTTCACTCGCTTCAATAACCACCGCTAAGCGACCACTTTCCATCATTACTAGCGAACCCACTGGGTATATGCCCATGCTGCGGATAAAAGTATGTACTAACTTTTCCTCTAAGTGAGTGCCACTCCATTCTAATAATTTTTTTAATGCCACGGTCGGTTGTAAACCTTTGTGATAACAGCGATCTGCGGTAATAGCGTCGTACACATCGGTGATGGCAACCATTTTACCTTCTTGGCAAATTTGGCAACCGGTTAGGCCTTCTGGGTAGCCGCTACCATCGATGCGTTCGTGATGTTGTGCTGCAACATCAACGGTAAGAGGGTGAATGCCCGGAGTCTTTTTTAATAACTCACGGCTAAAAACAACGTGTTGCTTCATGCGGGCAAACTCATTGTCGTCTAGCTTGCCCGGCTTATGTAAAATATTATCGGGAATCATGATTTTGCCAATGTCGTGCAAGAGTGCCCCAACCATGGCTTGATGCATAGTATCTCGATCAATCTTCATTGCTTTGGCAAAAATCCCCATTAGAACCGACAAGTTAATGGAATGCTCCATCAAATAATTGTCTTTTTTACGGATGCGGCCAATGCAAGCCAAAGCATTGTGATTGCGAATAACAGAGTCGATCATACCATCCGCTAGATCATCGAATGCTTCGGTTTCGAGGGGTTTGCCAAATTTCACGTCATTTAAAACTCCCGCCATTACGCTTTTAGCTTCTAAATGAAGTTTGTTGGCTTTGATCAGTTCTTCTTCAACACTGACCGAGCCGGCTTTGGCCATAGACTGGGTACTGGCGATATTGAGTTTTTTTTGATTATGTTGATCAACTTCAGCCAAGGTGAGGCCGTCATCAACATCGATGCTCGTTGAGTATCGATATAAACTTCTTTGATACCACGGCTTTTAAGTTGTTCGATTAGGGCTTGATTAGGAATGCGCCCTTCTTTCTTCATATTATGATGTGGAATCCAATCACAATTCAGATCGGATACGTACATTTTAGGACGTAATTTATCAATCGAAATGCGTTTAATCATAATAACCAATTCTCATGAGTGTCTACCTACTTGAGCATAGAGCAAATTTACAGATCAATGTGCGTTAGGTTTAAGAAATAAAAGCGGATCAACACGGCTGTTATTTAAGCTGACGGTCCAATGCAAGTGAGGTCCAGTAACGCGCCCAGTTGCCCCTATAGTACCAATGATATCACCAGCCTTGACCACTTCGCCAAGTTTTCTTTCCAGTTCATCCATGTGGCAATACATGGTAATTAAGCCTTGGCCGTGATCAATAAAAATACTGTTGCCATTAAAGAAAAAGTCACCTGTTAAAATAATTTTTCCATCTGCTGGGGCAATAATATTCGAGCCTCTGGGGCCTGCTATATCAAGCCCGCTATGAGGTCGGCGAGGCTGATCATTAAAAAAACGTTTTAAACCAAATGGGCTCGAAATAGGGCCTTGTGCGGGTCTTAAAAAGCCTTGAAAACCTTGATTGTACTTGCTGTCAGAAAAAGTACTGAAAGCTTTTTTTGAAAGCCCGCTTTCTTTTTGAATACGTGCTATTTGATCAGCGGGTGGATTAGAGTGTTTGCGTTTAACCGTTAAGCGTTGTTCTTTATACACTTTATCTTCGATCGAAAAATGCTGCGTATTGCCATCAATCGTGTAACTAACTTTGCCAATTTTTTGATTAAGGGGGATACCAATCACCGCCCAATTCTTTTGTTGAGTATCGATTAGCTTCCAAACGGGCTTGTTGTTAAAACGAATCTCACTATTAGCATTCACTTTGTCTAATGGGATAACCGCAACGCCACCCGGAACACGGCTGTCTAGCGGTAAGCTCATAGGGGTAAGTAATGTTTGCTCTGCAAAACTAATCTGAGAGCATAGCTGCAGGCTAAATAATAAGCAGGCAATGACCGTATTATTGGCGATTTTTTCTTTCATGTTTTACCTTATCGACTGTTAATTCGAGTTGTCCACGACCTATGCGTGCAAACACAGTATCTCCTTTTTTAATATCGTGGCTATCACGAATCACGGTATCAGATTCTGTTTGTAAAATAGCATAGCCACGCCCAAGTGTTTGCAGAGGACTAACGGCATTGAGTAATAACGCACTGTGCTGTAGGCGATCTTTTTGGCTGGTTAGTGATTGTTTAATGCCATTCACTAAACGTTGCTGTAGGTAATTTAGCTGTGTTTCATATTTCTGCAATGTATTACTGGGGCTGTAATGTTGCAATTTTTGTTGGCTGCTGGTTAATCTTTTTTGTAGTTGATTACAGTAATTTTTTTGACTCTGCTGCATTCTTAGCTCAAGCATATCGAGAGTTTGAGCATATTGTCTTAACTTATCCCCAGGGTGTTGTAAGCCTTTTTGAACACTGCTGAGCTGCCAATGTTTATTTTGCAGCAGTTGTTGTATAGCTTTTTTAAATCGTAACTCAACTTGATTCAATTTTATCTGGTATTGCTGTTGATCTGGACTCAGCATCTCGGCCGCAGCGGAGGGGGTTGCAGCGCGAGCATCGGCAACAAAATCGGCGATGGTAAAATCAACCTCATGGCCCACTGCACTAACAATCGGCAAGCGGCTGTGGAAAATAGTGCGGGCTAAGTTTTCGTCATTAAAACACCACAAATCTTCAATAGAACCGCCACCACGACCCGCAATAATAACCTCGGCTCTGGCGTCGGCATTGGCTTGGTGAATTGCCCAAATAATTTGTTGCGCGGCTTCAGTGCCTTGTACTTGCACCGGGTAAATATCAACCTCAATCGCCGGAAAACGCCGTTTTAATACCGTTAAAATATCGTGAATAGCGGCCCCAGTGGGTGAGGTGATAACAGCGATGCGTTGAATGTTAGAAGGAAGTGCTTGTTTGTATTCTGTGGCAAATAGGCCTTCGGCGCCTAATTTTTGCTTGAGCTGAATAAAGGCTTGTTGTAATGCACCTTCGCCTGCGGGCTTCATTGCATCGACAATTAATTGATAGTCTCCGCGGTTTTCATAAAGACTTACCTTGCCTCGAACAATGATTTGATCGCCTTCTTTAGGTAAGAATTTTACTTGTGATGTGCGCGAGCGAAACATAGCACAGCGAACCTGAGCGCTTTTGTCTTTTAGTGTAAAATACCAATGGCCAGAAGATGGGCGTGATAAATTTGAAATTTCGCCTTCAACTTTTACTGAAGTGAAGGTGATTTCTAATAGTTGTTTGGCTCGCTGGTTCAGTTGCGAAACGGTGAAAATATCATGTCCAGACTGTAGCACGGGATCAATTCAACTTTTTAAAGTAATACATGCAGTGCATTGTAGTAGTGAACTGTGCCATAGGTCGACTGTTTCACATAATTATTGACGAATACCGGTAAAAGTATTTGTTAAGTAACATGTCTTTACATTAAGACTAGACATTCAAAACCAAGGGCTATAAATTATTTGGTAATGATCTTGAAGGTCATTTTTATAAAAAATTAAAGGATGAGCATTATGAAAAAAATTATCGCTGGTGCAATTTTAGCGGCTTCTTCAACAATGGCTTTTGCCAATGGGCCTGCAGGTTGTGGTTTAGGGACTGCAGTTGTGTTTAAAGATGCGAACGAATGGCACGAACATGTTTTAGCGGCAACAACCAACGGTACTTCTGGTAACCAAACATTTGGTATGACCTCTGGAACATTGGGTTGTGAAGCTGCCAATGGCCCATTAGCCGGTGTTCAAACGTTTATGGATAACAACATGGATCAACTAGCCATGGACGTTGCTAAAGGCCAAGGTGAAACTTTAGCAGCACTTGCAGAAATCATTGGTGTTGACGCTGCAGACCAAACAACTTTTAATACTAAGTTGCAGGCTAGTTTCGATACCATGTTCTCTTCAGAAGCAACGTCTGAAACAGCGTATCAAGCAATGAAGAATACAATGGAAGCTGACCTTGTATTGAAAAAATACCTAGGTTAATTTTTAACTAGGTGTTGTCGTTATTAAGACAACTGCTTAAAAAAAAGGCGTGCCTAGGCATGCCTTTTTTTGTTTTTGTTTTTAAAGACTTTTAGAAGCTGGAAGTTATAGTGATTAATACGCGATCTATGTTTATTTTTTTTGTTTTTATTACTGTGACTCTCCCTTTTAGAGTCTTTGCTAGTAGTCATCATGAAATTTACGTTCAAGAAACACATGTCGATGTTAACACCACAGAATTAGGGTGGCATAAGCAATGGTTGCACTTATTGCATTATCGCTCACATAGTATTTTGGGTGATATGGAAAGTGAAAATGATACCGCCAGTTTTTTTGTGCACAAAAATGGTAAGACAGATCCTGTTGCAGAATTAAACGCAGAAATTGATTTATTTTCATTATCTAATTTAGAAGATAATGCGTCCTTACAGTGTCGTTTTCCTGCGCGCTATCAATGGTTAAAATCCTATTTTTCAGATTGGGTTGATCAGCCTTGCAGTGAATTACACGAGTGGAAAAAAGAATTGGATGCGCACTATCTTACGCTTATATTCCCTGCTTCTTATTTAAACTCGCCTTCTTCTATGTATGGCCACACACTTATTCGTTTAGACAGAAAAGACGAAGAAAAAAGTAAACTGCTGTCTTATAGTGTCAACTTTGCTGCAAATGCGGATACCACAGACAATGAACTGGTTTTTAGCTATAAAGGCTTAGCGGGTGGCTATCCAGGTGTTGTTTCAGTATTACCTTATTACGCCAAAGTAAATGAATACAGTCATCTTGAGCATCGAGATGTGTGGGAGTATCGATTAAATTTAACGGCTCAAGAAGTCGATCAATTTATTAACCATATTTGGGAAACCAAAGAGACAGAGTTTGATTATTTCTTTTTTGATGAAAACTGCTCTTACCGGTTGCTTGCACTTTTAGATGCTGCCAGTGAACGTATCGATACTGCTAAAGATTTTTCACTTAAAGCGATGCCAATCGATACCATTCGCAGTTTATTAGATACCAATAAAGTAGAGTCTGTGGAATATCGACCTTCGTCTGCGGTGGTATTGAATCAGCAACAGGCACAATTAAATACGGTGCAAAAAAAATGGGCAAAAGCCCTTGCCCTGGACCCCAGTGTTATTACGCAACAAGAATTTCAGCAGTTAACCGAAATAGAACAAGCGCAAGTGCTTGAAGTGTCGATTAGTTATTTACGCTATTTGGTTATCAAGAAAAAGCAGCGCAGTCCAGAGAATCGCCAACGTTCTTTGGCACTGTTATCTGCGCGCAGCAGAATTTCTTTGCAGGGCGTTTTTGAACCCACACAACAGCCGATAATAAGGGACGATCAAGGGCATTTAACTCAGCGAACGTCTTTTTATATAGGTCAACAAAACAGCAATGAATTTGTCGATATGAATGTGCGTATTGCCTATCACGAACTCATGGATTTACCCGATGGATTTATTAAAGGGGGGCAAATTGAAATGGGGTCTTTGGTATTAAGAGCGATAAATGACACGCAAGGGTCCGGTAGTGATCATTCGAAACTTCAACTGCAGGCATTCAATATCATTAATATTTTATCTTTAGGGGCTCGTGATTATTTTCAACAGCCTGTTTCGTGGCGTGTAAAACTTGGTTTTGATCGTTTTATTCTTGAGGGGAGTGATTTGTTTGCTCATTTGGATGTTGCTGGTGGTTATAGTTATGAAGCGATTTGGCAGAATTACAAATTGGGTCAAGTGTATGGTTTATTGGAAGCACGTTTAAAAACTTCAGGTCAATTTCAGTACGATTATCAGTTGTCTGCCGGTACCCAGTTAGGTTGGTTATATCAGGGCAGCGATTGGCAGATCAATACGTATGCGAGTTATTTTCCGTCTGTTGCGGGGGCAGAATTTGATTATCAAGATGTATCTTTAGCATTTGGCCGTAAATTGGATACTAATCTTCAATTACGATTAGAAGCAGTGAAACAAGTTGTGCAAGATGGAAGCGATAGTGACGATGGCGACAGCGTTAAATTGGGGATTAACTGGTACTTTTAATAGCTTTTTTTAATAACTACTTTTAATAAGGACTTTTTAATGATCATTTTTAATCTAAAAGAGTCGTATTCTATGGGTCTCTTTTTACAAGGTTGCATGTTATCGATCAGTGTATTGTTATCGGGTTGTAGCAACGTTACTAGCTTACTGTTTTATCCACAATCTCAGCACGTAAGAACACCTGCCGATATTGGATTAGAGTATGAAGAGGTGGTATTGACCACTATTGATAATACCGACCTAGTTTCTTGGTACTTACCGTCGCAGCCTAAAATATCCTCTGCCAACGCTCCAATTGTATTATTTTTACATGGTAACGCTGAAAATATCAGTACGCATATTGGCAGCGTTTATTGGCTTCCCGATCAGGGTGTGAGTGTTTTTTTATTGGATTATCGTGGCTTTGGAAAATCAGCAGGAGAGCCTTTTGTTCCCGCTATTTTTCAAGATGTTGAAGCTTCGTTAATCTGGTTGCGTCAACAGTTCCCAGAGCGGCCTATTTATATTTTAGGGCAAAGTATCGGTGCCGCTATTGGCACTACTAGTATGGCGTTATTTGAAAAAGATTATGCCATAAAGGGTCTGATATTAGATGCAGGCTTTACTGGTTACCGTGACATCTCACAGCATGTTACTTCAAAGTCATTCATTACTTGGCTCGTTTGGCCATTAACGTGGCTGCTGCCTACCCGATGGGATCCGATTGATTATGTCGATAAAATATCTTCTAAACCTTTACTGATGTTTCACAGCCAAGAGGATATGATTTTACCTTATGATGATGCTTATCGACTGTTTGAAACAGCCAATGAACCCAAGGTTTGGTATGATTCTAAGGGAGGGCATATCCAAACATTTAATGACGCTGAATACCGTAAAATACTGCTCGAATTCTTGATGTAGTAGTCAGTTTTTTAAGATATCTCAATATTGCATAACTGTGCTTGCTAAGTCGTACTTTCATCAGTAAAATGCGGCGTCAAAGTTGTACCCACCTACCTTCTATATACGCTCAGGTTGCCCTATATGTTGCGAATCGCTGAAGATGCTTTGACATTTGATGATGTCTTGTTAGTTCCTGGTTATTCTGAAGTTCTGCCCAATCAAGTATCGCTTAAAACGCGGATTACTAAAGGTATTGAACTTAATGTCCCCCTTGTTTCTGCTGCTATGGATACCGTTACCGAAGCCCGCTTGGCGATTGCGATTGCTCAAGAAGGTGGTTTGGGGATCATCCACAAGAATATGACCATTGCTGAACAAGCGGCTGAGGTAATTAAGGTTAAGCGCTATGAAAGTGGTGTGGTAAAAGACCCGGTTGTTACTCCTAGCACGACCACGATTCGTGAGTTACTAGAGCTTATTAATAAGCACAACTTTTCTGGTGTGCCGGTTGTAGATGGTGAAGATTTGGTCGGTATTGTTACCAGTCGTGATGTTCGCTTTGAAAAGAATTTAGATGCAACTGTGGCGTCTGTTATGACGCCAAAAGAAAAATTGGTAACCGTTAAAGAAGGCGAGTGCCGCGATGTGGTGCAAGACTTGTTGCATACTCACCGTATCGAAAAAGTATTGGTGATCGATGACGCGGGTAAATTAGTCGGCTTAATGACGGTTAGAGACATGATAAAAGCGCAAGCTTATCCTCTTGCTTCTAAAGATGAGCGTGGCAGTTTACGCGTAGGTGCTGCAGTTGGCACAGGCCAGGGTACAGACGAACGTATTGCGGCACTCGCTGCAGCGGGTGTCGATGTGATTGTTGTAGATACGGCACACGGACATACCAGCAATGCTTCTGGCACAGGGGTTATTGATCGTGTGCGTTGGGTAAAAGAAAACTTTCCGCACATTCAGGTTATTGGCGGTAATATTGCCACTGCTGAAGCAGCAATTGCTTTAGCTGAAGCCGGTGCTGATGGCGTTAAAGTGGGTATTGGCCCGGGTTCAATTTGTACAACTCGTATTGTTGCCGGTGTAGGTGTGCCACAAATTTCAGCTGTTGCTAATGTCGCAGAAGCGATGAAAAAATACGATGTTCCGGTGATTGCCGATGGTGGCATTCGCTATTCGGGTGATATTGCCAAAGCCATTGTTGCTGGTGCAAGCGTTATTATGGTGGGCTCTATGATGGCGGGTACGGATGAAGCACCGGGTGAGGTTGAACTTTATCAAGGTCGTGCTTACAAGAGTTATCGTGGTATGGGTTCTTTGGGTGCCATGGATCAATCGCAAGGCTCGTCGGATCGTTATTTCCAAGATAAAAATAGTGGTGTCGATAAGTTAGTGCCAGAAGGCATTGAAGGTCGTATCGCAGTTAAAGGCCCATTAACTAATATTGTTCATCAGTTAATGGGTGGTGTTCGTGCTTCTATGGGTTACACCGGCTGTGCAACTATTGAAGAAATGCGTACTAAACCAGAGTTTGTTCGTATTACAAACGCCGGTATGAAAGAGTCGCACGTGCATGATGTGCAAATCACGAAAGAAGCCCCGAATTATCGTATGGGCTAGAAGCTACTTGCGTTGTTAGAGCTTTGTTAAAAAATGGTTCAAGATCCTCACTTAGCGCGCTAAGCTCCGGTCTTTTGCAATTTTTTTGCCTTGCTCTAACGGCCTCAGTAACGCTTCTTAAAAAGATAAAAGAATTTATAAGAAGCTCTTTTGATTGATAGTATTTACGCCGTTTTGCGGAATAAGTACTCAGTCACGCTTCGATCAATTTAGATAAAATTTTAACCTGCTGATTCGTCTGCGGGTTTTTTCATTTTGTACTGCGGTGCATTTTTAAAAAGAGATATTTATGACTGACATTCACGCTCAGCGTATTTTAATTTTAGACTTTGGTTCTCAATATACTCAATTGATCGCACGCCGCGTTCGTGAATTGGGTGTGTTTTCTGAAATTCGTGCATGGGATATGGATGATCAGGAAATCATTGATTATGCACCTAACGGTATCATCCTTGCCGGTGGTCCTGAGTCGGTAACGGAAGACGACTCTCCACGCGCTCCGCAAGCGGTATTTGATTTAGGTGTTCCGGTATTGGGTATTTGCTACGGCATGCAGACCATGGCCGAGCAGTTAGGCGGCAAGGTTGAAGGTTCTGATTTACGCGAGTTTGGTTATGCGCGCATCAAAACAGAAGGCTCTTCTGCTTTGTTGAAAGACATTGCTGATCATATTGAAGGCGGCGATAAGTTCTTAGATGTGTGGATGAGTCACGGCGATAAAGTAACGCAAATGCCAAAAGGCTTTGAGTTAATGGCGTCAACCGGTTCATGCCCCATTGCCGGTATGTATCACGCCGAGAAAAACTATTACGGCGTACAGTTTCACCCAGAAGTGACACACACATTGCAAGGTGAGCGCTTGTTAGGACACTTTATTCACGAAATTTGTGATTGTGATTCTTTGTGGACGCCAGCAAAAATTATTGAAGACCAAATTGAACGTGTACGCGCTCAAGTGGGCGACAAAAAAGTATTATTGGGTCTTTCCGGTGGTGTTGATTCATCGGTTGTTGCGGCGTTATTGCACAAGGCCATCGGCGATCAGTTAACCTGCGTATTCGTTGATAACGGCTTACTGCGTAAGAACGAAGGTGACATGGTGATGGAGATGTTCGCCGACAACATGGGCGTTAAAGTTATTCGCGCCGATGCTGAAGATTTATTCTTAGGCAAACTAAAAGGCATCTCCGACCCAGAGCTTAAGCGTAAAGCGATTGGTAATACTTTTATTGAAGTTTTTGATGCTGAAGCGACCAAAATTAAAGACGTTGATTTCTTAGCGCAGGGTACTATTTACCCAGACGTTATTGAATCAGCGGCGTCTAAAACCGGTAAAGCGCATGTGATTAAATCACACCACAATGTGGGTGGCTTGCCAGACGATATGAAGATGGAGCTGGTTGAGCCACTTCGTGAATTGTTTAAAGACGAAGTTCGCAAAATGGGTCTTGAACTCGGTTTGCCATACGACATGGTTTACCGCCACCCATTCCCTGGGCCTGGTTTGGGTGTGCGTATTTTGGGTGAAGTTAAAAAAGAATATTGCGATATCTTGCGCGAAGCGGATGCGATTTTCTTAGAAGAATTACACAAATTCGATTGGTATCACAAAACCTCACAAGCGTTTGTGGTTTTCTTACCGGTTAAATCGGTAGGTGTTGTCGGCGATGGCCGTCGTTATGAGTGGGTTGTATCGTTACGCGCGGTAGAAACCATCGACTTTATGACCGCTCGTTGGGCACATCTTCCGTATGAGTTGTTAGAAAAGGTGTCTAACCGCATTATTAACGAAATTGAGCACATCTCGCGTGTTGCTTACGACGTAAGCTCTAAGCCGCCCGCTACGATAGAGTGGGAATAACACCAGCTCAGCTGGCGTTATTTTAACCGCTGATAAAAAAACCAATACCTAGTATTGGTTTTTTTATGCCTAAAATATAAGAGTGTTTTTAGTAAGGCACCTGCCGATGTATCATGGGTTATTTACTGATTCAAACCAGAGTTAAACCAGAGTCAAAACTGCAATTTATAAAGGTGTATTATGAAATTACAACAGATTGATAAAGCCGTTTATCGCAAACGATCGACTCAGCTGATGATAATGACCGTGGTGATATTATTGGCGACCTCATTAAGTGTGTCTAATATCTTAATTGCCTTGTTTGGCAGTGAGGTAAATGGTGAAAATTTTTGGCTTAATGCAGCCGGTGTGATTGCGGGTTTGTTTGTTATTTCTTTGGTGTATAAAGTTATTTTGGCCAAACCATATATGGCAGAAGTCAATTATGTGCGTAATTTAAAGAAAGAAATGAACCGCATATATCGCAACTCAAAAATGTTACAAGCCAAAACCGAAGAAGGAAACAAGCAGGCACTGATTATTAGTTATTATAATTTTCAGTTGTGTAAGCAAATTTATCAGCTAGACAATAACACCCTAACGATGGACGAGTTAAACGAAAAGATTCGTGCACTCGACCAGCGTTTGGAAGAGATGGGGCTAGAAATCACTGCCGACGATTATACTCCTGAGTTGCTCGACGAGCTAAAATCCGTAACTTAGTTTTTAACGGTTTGCACCTGCATTAAATGGCAGCTTGCTTTGTTGTTTTGTCTTTTTTTAAGACGTAATAAGTAAAAACAGATGCACTCATAAACATGAAAATACTGTATACACTAGGAGCTACCGACATTTCGCTGCTTTGTAAAATTCCCTGAGTAATTAACAAAGTTAGTGTGCTGTTTTGTAATCCTACCTCAAGGGTGATTGCACGAGACTGGGATTCTTGATGCAGTAAGTAACGGCCCGCAAAATACCCAAGTAGCATTGTGCTTAGATTCAATAAAATTGCCGCGGGCCCAGTGAGCACAATAAAGCCGATCCATTTTTCTCCTTGAGTAATGGCAATACTTAGAATCACAAATACCAATACAAAAATGGAAAACCAGCTAACAAAGCGTTCGGAGCGTTGTGCTAGGTTATGCCATTTGGCCCGCAACAGCATACCGATGATTACTGGGATTACCGTCACGACCATCAAAATTACCCAAGTTTTAATTAATGGTAATTCAAAAGTTTGTTCTTCGTTGCCATAAAAACCAATCGCCCAAACCGCCAAGATAGGAATAGTAAAGGGGGTGATAAAACCAATCACCGAAGTTAAGGATACAGAAAGCCCAACATCACCTTTGGCCAAATAGGTATATAAGTTAGAGGTTGCGCCGCCAGGGCACAGTGACAAGATAAATAAACCAATGGCGAGTTCGCCTTCTAAACCAGTTAGGGCAATAACAGCGACTGCAAAAATAGGTAGCAATAGCATTTGGCAAATAAAGCCCAATAAAAAAGCCTTAGGTTGAACAAATACCCGTTTGAAATCCGCAGGAACAAGACTTAAACCAACCCCCGTCATAATCAGTATGATGGCGATCGGCAGGCCGACCTGTGTGAGAGTTTCCAGCATGAGTGTGTACCACTTTGATATAATTGTTTTTATTTCTGCCGACAGGTTACTCTGTCAAACTAACCGCTGCAAGCTATTGGAATGCTTAATAAAGTGGTGTAGAATGCGCGACCCCTGAATTTTCAGTGGTCAAACATTCATGGTAGGCAATTTCAAAACCTACCCACAGATAAACGATCGGAGCGAAATACTTTATGGTAGTTATCCGTTTAAGCCGTAGCGGCTCAAAAAAGCGTCCTTTTTATCACCTGTCTGTTGCAGACGAACGTAACCCACGTGACGGTCGATTTATCGAACGTGTAGGTTTCTTCAATCCTGTAGCACGCGGTGCTGAAGAAGCACTTCGTATCAACGTAGAACGCGTTGAATACTGGATGAGCAAAGGCGCACAGCCTTCTGCGCGTGTTGCTAAGTTATTAAAAGACAACGCTAAAGCACAAGCGTAATCTTAGCTTTCACCGGGGAATATCATGGCATCATCACAGCAATCCAATACGATTAGCGATTCCGACGTAACCATCGTTGGTAAAGTGACGACTGCATTCGGTATTAAAGGATGGGTAAAGATTTATTCTTACACCGATCCGATGAAAGGCATTCTGGATTATAAGAATTGGTTGCTGAAGGTTAAAGGTCAGTGGCTTCCTTATAAAGTGAAAGAAGGCAAACCCCAAGGTAAAGGCATTGTTGCAAAATTCGAAGGTATTGATGATCGCGATTTAGCATTGGCGTTAAGCCAAATAGAAATTGCTGTACTCACTTCAGATTTGCCACAACTAGCAGATGACGAATTTTATTGGTCTCAGCTTGTTGGTTTGATCGTCGTTAACAAAAACGGCGAGTTGTTAGGAAAAATAGATCATTTATTTAACTCGGGTGCGCCTCACGATGTGATGTGTGTCAAGGGATATGAAGGCAGTCTTGACCAGCAAGAACGCTTGATCCCTTATGTTGATGCAGTGATCGAAAAGATTGACTTGGATGCTGGTGAAATGCAAGTCGATTGGGAAGCAGACTTTTAATTAAGCCTGTTAGTGTGGTGAGTCCATGTGGTTTGGTGTAGTAACCCTGTTCCCTGAAATGATTCAGCCTATGACCCAATTGGGTGTAGTAGGTCGGTCGGTAAAACAAGGTCTATTGAGCTTAAATGTTTGGAATCCTAGAGATTTCACTCATGACAAGCATCAAACAGTGGATGATCGTCCATATGGTGGTGGCCCTGGCATGTTGATGAAAATTCAACCATTACGGGACGCGATCAACGCTGCTAAAGCCGAAGCGGGTGAAGGTGTGAAGGTAATTTACATGTCACCTCAAGGGCGTAAGTTAGATCAAGCAGGAGTCGTTGAACTGGCTCAGCACGATAAACTAATTTTAGTAGCAGGGCGATACGAAGGCATCGATGAACGTTTAATCGAGGCCGAAATCGACGAAGAGTGGTCTATCGGCGATTTTGTACTCAGTGGTGGAGAGTTACCCGCCATGACGTTATTAGATGCGGTAAGTAGACAAGTAGCGGGAGTCTTAGGGCACGAATTATCGGCCGTTCAAGACTCTTTTGCGGATGGTTTACTCGACTGCCCACATTATACCCGCCCAGAAGAATTTGATGGGCAAGGGGTACCCAGCGTGTTGTTGAGTGGTAATCATAAACACATTCAACAGTGGCGTCTGAAACAGTCCTTAGGACGTACCTGGCAACGACGACCAGACCTATTAGATAAGCTGGACTTAAACGACGAACAAGTTTCGTTATTAGAAGATTTTAAGCGTGAGTCAGAAGAACCTCACGAGGATTAAGGAGCGAGCAATGAGCAACAAAAACGCAATCATTCAGCAACTTGAAGCAGAACAGCTTAAGCAAGAAGTACCAGCATTTGGCCCTGGTGACACTCTAGTCGTTCAAGTTAAAGTTATCGAAGGCACACGTGAGCGTCTACAGGCGTTTGAAGGTGTTGTAATTGGTAAGCGTAACCGCGGTGTAAACTCTGCGTTTACTGTACGTAAAATCTCTCACGGTGTGGGCGTTGAGCGTACTTTCCAAACACACAGCCGTTTAATCGAGTCTATCGAAGTTAAACGTCGTGGTGCAGTACGTCAGGCTAAACTTTACTATCTACGCGAGCGTAGCGGTAAGTCTGCACGTATTAAAGAGAAGTTGGGTAAAAAATAATAGCCTTGGCTACTTATTTATAACCAAATCTAAAAGAACGGGCCGCTGGCCCGTTTTTTTATGCCTGAAATTATGTACACTACGGGAACTTATTTAGGATGTGTGATTCTTAATTAATCATGCTTTGATTACCCCACCAGACTTAATGACTGATAATCAAAAAATATTAATAAATACTAATGCCTGTTAAAAACAGCTGGAGATAGAATGAGAATATTAGCCGCTTTGTTAACCGTATTTGCGGTAGTAAGCACCAGTGTTGCAGAAGACAATACCCAGCAAGGCACAGCCAAATCGTTGCCAACAACGGCGCAACTTAAACAACAAAATGAACAACTTGCGTTAAAAGTTCAGGCACAGATTTCTCAATCGTTTGGTCAGCCAGTTAAAGTTAAAGAAGTGATTAGTTTAGCTAAAGATCAAGTTGTAGAAGCTGTTTTGGCTGATGGTTCTTTGGTGCATTTAACTCCAGATTTAAGTCATATGATTTATCGCGGTGAGCTTTACGAGCTGCTGCCTATGAATCCTAATAATATTACTAAAAACCGCAACAACTTAAAACGCGAAGGCTTAATGGCAGATTTAAAAAACACTGATCTTGTTGTGTTTAAAGCCAAGGGTGAAGAAAAAACAGTGATTAATGTGTTTACTGATATTGACTGTGGTTACTGCCGTAAATTACATGAAGAAGTACCCCGTTTGAATGATTTGGGTATTACGGTGCGTTATTTGGCTTACCCAAGAGCGGGTGTTACCGATCGTCGTACTGGACAATTAACCGGTTCTTTCAAAAAAATTAAATCGGTTTGGTGTGATGATGATCGTGAAGAGGCCATGACCGCGGCGAAGAAAAACCGCACGATAAAAGATAATTTAGAATGTGATGCCCCCATTGCTGAACACATGGCTCTGGGTTCTCAGGTAGGTGTTAGCGGCACGCCAGCCATTGTTTTACAAGATGGTCGTTTTATTGGTGGCTACATGGCTGCAGACGATTTAGCTAAAGAGATTGGTGTTAAGTAACTTTATTAACAGCAAAATTAGCAGCAATGATTAGTAGTAATGATTAGTAGTAATGATTAGTAGTAATGATTAGTAACATTGACTAAAAAAAGGGCCGTATAGAAATTTATACGGCCCTTTTTTATTTGTATTTCTTGTTGTACTAAGAAAAAAACGTCGCCATTTGATGATACAGCGGAATGCCAATAATAGCGTTGAACGGGAAGGTAATACCCAACGACATTAACATCGCTAAACCGATGTCAGCTTTAGGTATCGCCGTTTTAATCGCAGCAGGTGCCGCAATATAAGAAGCACTAGCTGTTAGCGTAGCCAGAATCACAACAGAACCGGTCGATAACCCCAGTGCTAGTCCTGCACTTAATCCAATAAACGATAAGAAAAAAGGTGCGACTAAAGCAAAGGCCAGTAGTTTCCATTTTTCCCATGGAATCGGAGATAAGGTAGCAGCAGCGGTTAAGCCCATTTCTAATAAGAACAAAGCTAATACAGCTTTAAAGGCACTGGTAAAAAGTTCTGTTACACCAGATCCTTCATTAGGACCGTACATAAAACCAATAATCACGCCACCGGCCAGTAATACCACGCCACGGTTGGTAAAGGTTTCGTGCCACAGCTCGCTTTGCTTATGATTAACATCACTGCTTTGGCTTTTTCTGCGATAGTAGGCCAATGCAACCAAGATAGCCGGCAGTTCGAGCATCACCAAATACAGGGTAACTTGCGGCTCAATTGGCAAATTCATAGTTTCTACATAAGCCAATGCAACCGCAAAAGTACCAGCACTTACCGATCCGTAGTGAGCGGCAATGCTGGCGGTATTGGCATGATCTGCTTTGGCTACTTTTAATAAAATGGGAATGACTATCAGCGGTATAAATGCCCCTAAAGATGCGATCGCTAAAAGCTCAATCACTAAAGCCCATTCTAGCGATCCATAAAGTGCCATACCACCTTTTAAGCCAATGGTTAACATCAGCAACAAGCTAAGAGTATCGTAAGCTGCTTTGGGGATTTTTAGATCAGATTTTAATAAACCTGCAACCAGCCCCAAAACAAAAAACATGACGACAATATCGGGCATATTATTTTTCTCCTTGGTTATCAGCTGTCTCGTCAGCGACGATTTCAACTAAAATTTCACCGGGCGTTACTCGGTCCCCTTTTTGTACATAAACGTGGCTAACTGTGCCAGCGATAATGGCTTGTATTTCATTTTCCATCTTCATCGCTTCGGTAACCAAAATACCTTGGCCAACATTGACTTTGTCACCTTCTTTAACCAACACATCAACAACGCTACCGGGCATTGCTGCTGATACATGACCAGGGGCGTTAGCTTTTTTACGCTGATTCCCAGCCTGAGCTTGATACGAGTCTAATGGTTCAAATAAAGTTTCTTCGGGGACACCGTCTAAGGATAAATACATCTTACGCTTACCACTGCCAGCATCACCCACACCGGTAATGGTGACTTCATAGGTCTCGCCATGAACGTCTATCTTAAACTCTGTGGGTCTTCCTTCTTGAGCACTAGAACTTGCCATAGAATTAGCGGAATTCGGTTCAGGTAACAGCGCTTCTGGCTGCAAGGTGCCATCCTTGCGTTGTTGTAAATAGTCACGGCCTAAGTCTGGAAACATGGCATAGGTTAAGATATCTTCTTGGTTTGATGCCAAATCACCAATATCTGCTTTTATTTTATCCATTTCTGGTTGTAGTAAATCCGCAGGGCGACATTCAATTAATTCTTCATTGCCAATAGCGCGCTGCTGTAATTCTTTATTAACAGGTGCCGGTGCTGCGCCATAGCCACCTTGTAAATAACGCTTAACTTCATTGGTGATGGTTTTATAGCGCTCACCACCCAACACGTTATACACCGCTTGGGTACCGACAATTTGCGAAGAAGGGGTAACCAGAGGAGGGAAACCAAGGTCTTCGCGTACGCGCGGAATTTCATCAAACACTTCACGAATTCTATCCAACGCATTTTGTTCTTTTAGTTGGTTGGCTAAATTAGACATCATGCCGCCTGGTACTTGGTTAATCTGAACCGAAACGTCTTCGCGAGTAAATTCGCTTTCAAACTGATGATATTTTTTGCGTACTTCTCGAAAGTAATCAGCTATTTCACTTAATAAAGTTAAGTCTAGACCGGTATCAAAAGGTGAGTCTTTTAGAGCTGCAACTTGAGATTCAGTGGCAGGGTGACTGGTTCCACCCGCAAAAGCTGAAATGGCCGTATCAATGCGATCGGCTCCCGCTTCAATGGCTTTCATTTGGCAAAGAGCAGCCAAGCCCGCGGTGGAATGACTGTGCATTACAATTGGCAGATCAATTTCTGCTTTTAAAGCACTGACCAAATCAAAGGTTGCAAAAGGTGTTAATAAACCAGCCATGTCCTTGACCACAATGGTATCTGCGCCCATGTCACGTAATTGTTTGGCCTGCTGGACAAACTTTTCCGGGGTGTGAACTGGGCTGGTGGTGTAGCACAGAGTGCCTTGTGCATGCTTGCCAGAATCTTTAACGGCTTTCATCGCGGTTTCTAAATTACGCACATCATTTAACGCGTCAAATACACGGAAAACATCAATGCCGTTTTCGGCAGACTTTTCTACAAAGGCTTTCACTACGTCATCGGCATAATGGCGATAGCCTAATAGATTTTGGCCACGCAATAACATTTGTAAGCGGGTATTGGGCAGTGCTGCTCGCAGTTTGCGTAAGCGTTCCCACGGGTCTTCTTTTAAAAAACGCACACAGGCATCAAACGTAGCGCCACCCCAGACTTCTAATGACCAGTAGCCCACTTGATCTAATTTAGAACAAATTGGCAGCATGTCTTCAGTACGCATGCGTGTTGCGATCAGTGACTGATGAGCATCACGCAGTACTAAATCGGTAATCTCAATTGGCTTTTTGTTTATGCTAGTCATAATAATGTCCTCTCTACAAAAATTCTGTTTACCAGCCAGTGTGGGCGGCAATGGCGGTGGCAATGGCAAGTGCCATTTCTGCTGGGCGTTTTTTTTCTGAATATTTCAATAGCTCGGGATGTTCTGGTACAAAGCTGGTATTAAACTCTGCAGCCTTAAAATCAGGGTGAGCTAAGATTTGTTTGTAATATTCAGTGGTCGTGATGATGCCTTGGAGACGCATGTCGTCTAAAGCGCGCTGTCCTCGCTGAATAACTTCATCCCAGCCTAAAGCCCATACCACAAGTTTTAAGCACATGGAGTCGTAGTAGGGAGGAATTTCGTAACCGGTATAAATAGCCGTATCGACGCGCACACCCGGGCCACCGGGTGCGTAATAATGACTAATACGTCCAAAGCTGGGCAAAAAGTCATTTTTAGGATCTTCGGCATTAATCCGAAACTGCAAGGCAAAGCCCCGATATTGAATGTCTTGTTGGCGGTAACTTAATGGCAGTCCAGAAGCGATGCGTATTTGTTCGCGCACGATATCCACCCCCGTAATTTGCTCGGTTATGGTGTGTTCGACCTGCACCCGTGTATTCATTTCCATGAAATACACTTGATTGCCGGTTAATAGAAACTCAACCGTGCCGGCGTTTTCGTAGCCAACAGCTTGCGCTGCTCGCACCGCTAAATCACCAATATAGTTGCGTTGTTCGGGGGTGAGCTGAGGGCTAGGAGCAATTTCAATCAGTTTTTGGTTGCGTCGCTGAATAGAGCAATCGCGTTCGTACAGATGCACCACATTGCCATGAGAGTCGCCTAATATTTGCACTTCGATGTGTTTGGGGTCAACAATGCATTTTTCTAAAAACACTTCGGCACTGCCAAATGCTTTGGTCGCTTCACTGATGACTCGTGGGTATTGAGTCGTTAGTTCTGCTGCTGAATCACAGCGTCTTATACCGCGGCCTCCGCCCCCTGAGGTTGCTTTTAGCATAACAGGATAGCCGAAGGTTTCTGCTAATTTCAGAGCTTCATCTAAATCGACGAGATTACCTTCAGAACCCGGTGTTACTGGTACACCCGCGCCGCGCATGCTGTTGCGGGCTTTTGTTTTATCACCCATGTTATTAATGACGCTGGATTTTGGACCAATAAATTGAATGCCTTGTTCTTCACACAGTTGTGCAAATTCTGCATTTTCAGATAAAAAACCATAACCCGGATGAATGGCGTCGCACCCGGTTTGCTTAGCAAGACTAACAATGCCGCGTGGATTTAAATAACCTTCGATAGGGTCATCACCTAGGGAGTGGGATTCATCCGCACGCTTTACGTGCAGGCTGTAGCGGTCGGGTTCGGTATAAATCGCTACAGATGTAATGCCCATTTCAGAACAAGCGCGTATAATACGAACTGCGATTTCGCCTCGGTTAGCAATCAGAATCTTTTTTAGCATGATCAATCATCCTTTGCGGTGTTCATTATTTTATTTAAATAATAATATCTTGAGGCATAAAGTAAAATTGATATAATTTTCATTACCTATAAGCTATTACTTATACACCGTCTGCAGCGACTCTTTTTATGCCTTTATCCGTACAAACATTAGCCAATCGATTAACCTTTAGACAACTTCAGGTTTTTCTATGCGTGTATCAAACTGCCAGTTATTCAAAAGCCGGGGAACAGTTAGGTTTAACTCAACCTGCTGTTAGTAGCCAAGTGCGACAATTAGAAGCTGCATTAGATGTCCCTGTATTTGAATACGTTGGACGCAAACTCTATTGCACCGCGGCTGGGGAAACCTTGGCTAAAAGTATTGCTGTAATGTTCGATGAACTGCGTTTTTTACAGTCAGATTTAGCCGCAATGAAGGGGCAGGTCGCAGGGGACTTAAAGATTGTCGCGGTAAATACCGCGCAATATGTTGTTCCTTATTTATTAAAACCTTTTTGTGAACAGCATCCCGCGCTAAATGTAGACGTAAGGGTAGTTAATCGTGCAGAAGCGATTAAGCGTTTAAATGACAATCAAGATCATTTAGTGATCATGGGTATTGTGCCCGAGGAAAAACCTCTTGCGTCTATGCCTTTTATGGACAACGAACTATTAGCAGTTGCCCATCACGATCACCCCATTCATTTAGAAAAGAATTTATCGGTGCAACGTTTTTTAGATGCTGGTTTATTAAGTCGAGAATCTGGCTCAGGCAGCCGTTTAGCGCTGGAGCTGTTTGGTCAGCAAAACCGGTTATCAGTGAAGCCTATTATGCAGTTGGGTTCTAATGATGCCGTTAAACATGGTGTTTTGGCTGGCCTGGGTGTAGCGGTATTACCAAGGCTCAGTATTTTGCCCGAATTAAAGTTGGGTTTACTCAAAACGGTAGCGCTAGAAGGCTTTCCTTTAAAGCGTTCTTGGTGCGTGGTGTACCCTAAAGGCAAGCATCCTACGCCATCCATGCGGGCTTTTTTAGAGTTTATTCAAGACAACTTGGGTAATTTAGAAAGCTTTTTTAAAAATAACTAGCTTGCGTTATTCTTCGCATAATTTGCTTGTGCACAACTTAGAAAAAATACTTAAATATGTCCTTAAAAGCGCTTGACAGAATTAAAAAAGCGCTTTTTTAATGACTCTTACCCACAAGATTAAAATCCACCGACAAAAAATTGTTATTTCTTATAAAAACTTGATGTTAACTTATTGACTCTTATAAGTTATTGATTTTTAATGATTTTTTGACCTGTATAAAAAATGATCAATTTAACAAAGGGGTAGATAACATGGGCATTTGCCCCCCTTTTAAAGAGGCTATCCACCAAGTTATCCACAGATTCTGTGGGTAAGCGAAAAAACTCTATATTCATGCGGGTTTGAGCGCACTTCTTGTTGCTAACAAGGTTTAATTCAGTCTGTTAACAAGTCGTTATTGGTATTTTTTTATTCATTTTCGTCTAAACATTCAGATTCTACTGGTGGTAATTCACGACATTGTTCATCCGCCAAAAGTTGCTCGGTGGCGGCTAATAACGATGGCGGTAAACTGGATAACCAATCAAAACGTTCTAACAAGCCTTTCATTGGTTTATCCAACCCAGCAAATAAATTAATTGGCTCATTAGTGTACGGGTGAATAAAGCTCAGTTGCCAAGCGTGCAGTAATAAACGCCCTGCATCAAAGTGATCACGAAAATAGCGACTGTGGCGACCTTTGCCATAGCGTGCATCACCAATGATTGGGTGACTAATATGTTTTAGGTGTCGGCGAATTTGGTGTTTGCGGCCAGTTTTTGGCATGACTTCTACCAACGAATAGCGCGACTGAGGGTATTTATCAATTTCTACGTCAATTTCGACTGTCGCCAGCGTTATAAAATCGGTAATAGCTTCTTGTGCGGGTTTTACATATTCGTTCTTTGCGTATTTATCAACTGGTGGCACCATGGCGTAGTCTAGGTGTAGGGTTTTTGGCATGTAGCCTCGGGTTACTGCTAGGTAGCGTTTTTCAACATCGCGTTGACGCCATTGTTCGACCATTAAGCTGGCTGTTTCTGAGTTTAAGGCAAATAACAAAACCCCAGAAGTCGGTTTATCTAAGCGGTGAACCGGATACACTCTTTGTCCAAGTTGGTTGCGAAGCAACTGCAAAGCAAATAACGTTTCACGACTGTCGATTTCACTGCGGTGAACCAATAATCCAGAAGGCTTATTGATAGCGACTAGATTTTCATCTAGGTATAATATTTCCAGTTTCATTTGTGGTCTAAATACATAAGAATAGTGACAAAATTATAACAACTTTGTCGTCATTCAGCAGATTTAATCCACAGTTCGCTCATTGTTATTTGGTATCCTTACTAAGTATTGTTGTTAGAATCGTTGTTAGTAGCGTTGTTAAGTTCACCGTCTCTCGATTTGAGGTTAAACATGTTTTTTGTTGGTTTAAAACGAACCCTATTCATCTTGATTATTGTTTTTATCGCTTTTGTTAGTTTGTTGCGTTACGGCTACGTTGAGAGCGCTGCTTTTCCCGATCGAAGTGCCATGCCCATACTTGCAAGTACCGAGTTAGAAGTGGTCGCAGAATTAGCTTTGCCGCCGGGTAATATTGCGGTGGCCGATAACTCAGATGTCTACTTTACGTTTCACCCAGAAGCTAAACCCCGCATCAATGTTGCGCGCTTGGTCAACGGCCAAGCTCAACCATTTCCATCTTTAGCATGGCAGCCCGGTGGGGCAGAAGCTATGGCGTTTAACGAAGTGCTATCGATCCGAATCGATAATCAACAAAGATTGTGGGCATTAGATAATGGCAAGCATGGTTTAGAGCGTGTTCGTTTATTAGCATTTGATTTAAACCAAGGAAAGTTGGTTGACCGTTTTACCTTTTCGCGCGCTGAGTTTGCACTGGGTTCTCATGCAAATGATTTTCAAATTAGCAAAGACGGTCGCTACATCATTATTAGCGACGCCAGTCTATTGGCTAAAACTCCTGCCATTATTATTTATGATACAAAGTTAAAAACGGCAAGACGTGTATTAGACCAGCACAAATCAGTATTAGCAGGCTCCTTTGAACCGGTTGTGCAAGGAATACCAATGACTCTGTTTGGGGTATTTACTGTTAATCCAGGTGTTGATGGTTTGGTATTAGATGCCAATGATGAATATTTATATTATGCCAGCGTCAGTGCAGATAAGCTTTATAGAGTTCCTTTAGCGGCATTGATTAACCAGGATTTATCAGCGGTTGAGTTGGCTACGCAAGTTGAAGTTGTCGGCGAAAAGACCATGACCGATGGTATGGCAATGGATGCCGCCGGAAATGTCTATTTATCGGATATTGAAAACTCGGCCATTGTTCGCCTCAATCCGCAAGGCCAGCTGGAAACTTTATTAAAATCAATCACCCTACGTTGGCCAGATGGTTTTAGTAATGGGCCGGATAATTATTTGTACTTTACGGCTTCTAGTCTGCATGAAGTTTTAGGAAAAAGTACCGATTACATTACCCAGCAGGGGCCCTATCAAATATATCGCTTTAAATTACCAAATAATGATCTGCTAAACGAAAATCAAGATAATGGTGATTTATGAAGTGTGTTTACCAGGCTGCGGATGTGTTAGAGGCTCATGTGATTCAAGGTTTATTAGAGCAGCATCGTATCAGCTCATTTATTGAGGGTGAGTATTTAATGGGCGCGGCAGGAGGATTACCCGCAAGTCATGATATTCGTATTTTGGTAAACGATGACGATTGGGAGCAGGGCGTTTCCTTGATGCAAGAATACGAACAAACCAACCGACCTTTAACCCAGCAAGCCCCCGTTGCTGAAGGTGGTATGCCGAGAAATGGCAATGGCTTATTAATCGCTATGGGTTTGATGGTATTAATGATTTTAATCGAAGCGCTAAGGTACTTTTTGTAACAATAACAATAACAATAACAATAACAATAACAGTAACAGTTGATCACAAGGATATAGAATGAGCTGGCTTATTAACCCTAAGCGGGTTGTGAATGTACGATTTTTGTTAGTGATCTTTGCTTGGTTAATTGTATCTGTGAACCATGTGCAAGCTAATTTTGCTGCATGGGACGAGAGCCAAGCCACTGACTCGGTTAGTGAATGGCTAACCAAAGAAAGCAATCACTTCACTATTACTTATCCGCAAGCAAACACGGCCATGGCAAACAAAGCACTGAACATTGCCGAGCGTGTGCACAACGAACTGTTCCCTTTTTTTAAAACCGAATTAAATGAAAAAACTCACATGGTGCTGGTGGATGATTTTGATGTGTCTAACGGCTGGGCAACTTTTTATCCCTATGCTCAGATACGTTTGTTTAGTAGCCCGCCGGATACTGTTTCTGGTTTAGAAGTTAATGACGATTGGCTACACACTTTAATACGCCATGAATACGTTCATATTTTACATTTAGAAATGTCGCGGGGCGCACCAAAAGACATCAGAAAAATATTTGGGCGTGTGCCTGTTTTATTTCCTCATGCGATCACTCCATCTTTTATGCTAGAGGGGTTGGCTACGTATTTAGAAACCAATGACGAATTAGGCTATGGGCGTTTACAAGGATCGTATTACGCCATGCAAATGCGTACCGAAGTTGCTGAGCAACGCTTGAAAAGTTTATCTGATGTGTCTGCACCATTGCGGAATCTGCCTTTAGGTATGCAGTATTTGTATGGCAGTTACTTTTTTAAATACTTAGCGGACACCTATGGCGAGCAATTTATTCAAATGTACCTATACCATTACGCAGGTCATATATTACCGGCAGTCAAACAAAATGCGACGCTAGAAGCCGTAATAGGCAAAGGTTTTGATCAAGTATGGCCAGAGTATTTAACTTGGTTACAGCAGCAATTTGCTGGCCCAATTAAAGCATTGACCGAACCGCAGTCAGCTGCAATAGCGGGGCGAGTGTCAGGGCAAGCGCTCAACTTAGATTTAGGCTTATTTAAAGACGCAGTGAGTAGCCAAGGAAATCGTTTTTATTACCTTTATAACAACGCCGAAGATACACCTGAATTAAGACTTTATCAGCCGGCTGCTGACCTTTCATCAACGCCAGTTCGCAGTGTTACTGAAATGAGTGATGTTTTGTCTTTTGATGTTAATCAGCAACAAGAGATAGTAGCCAGTCGACTCATAAGTTGGGCCGATGGACGGAGCTGGACCGACCTCGTTATTTTAGCAAATGATAAAAACGCCACAGAAAAGTTAATTACTCACAAATCCCGGCTGCGCAATGTACACTGGTTAAATAACGAATTAATGATTGCCAGCCGTAAAGTTAATGGTATTAGCGAATGGCTGCTGATAAATAAGCAAGGGGATATGTCTACCTTATGGCGAGGGGAAGATGACACGACTGTTATTGGTGATTTTGATACTGGGCCCATCTCATTAAATAAAAGCACTGATGATAAAAACTTGTATCTAGTCGCTGCTATCAAGCGTGCTAATCAAGGCTGGAATTTAGAACGAATCGATTTACACAGGCAAAACGATGAGCGCAGCCAGCAAGGCCAACAGTATTCCACAATCAGCAACTGGCAACCTCTCACCCAAACCAAAGCCATTGAAAATAGCCCCCAGGTTTTGGCTAATGGTGATGTGATTTATAGTGCAGATTATGATGGTGTTTATAATATTTATCGCTTAAACCCGCAAACACAATCGATTACACAGCTTACCGATATGTTAACAGGAGCCTTTACTCCGCGTTTATTAGACGATGAGCGGACATTAATTTTTCAAGCTTATCGTGCTGATGGTTTTGAGTATCGTTCTTTGGATCTTACCCATTCAGCGGCTAAGCAACCGTTGCCAACGTTTAACCATAGTAGCCAGCAGGGGCGTTATAATTATCCTAATCCGTTTAGCCTCGATGTCGATAAAACCCCTGCTAAGGCTTACTCTCCATGGTCAAGTTTGTTACCTCGCTGGTGGCTGCCGTATTATAACTCGACACCCGAAGCCACTCAGTTGGGGTTAGTAACCGGTGGTAGCGATTTATTGGCGCGCCATAATTATGATCTGTCTTTTAGTATTGATGGGCAAAATGAATTAAGCGATTTAAGTGTCTCGTACCGTTACGACAATCGTTATCAATTGGGGTTTGAGCGCAGCCATGAATACATTAATATTAATGACGATGATCAGCCAGATTATATTATTGAGCAAGATCGCTGGCTGTTGGCACGTCATTATTTGGCAAACGATTTACTTGCTTACCCGCAAGAAAACCCACTAGCGCTTCATGCTGGGATTATTGTTGAGCGTGAAAGCAGTGTCAGTCGTAAAGACTTATTACCCGTTTTTTGTATAGATAATCTAGGTGATTTGCACAAAGCCTGTGAAAAAACATTATTAGGGTTAGCCTTGTCGTTTGATACTCGCGAAGGGTACTTTAATAGTCCTGGTGTTTCTGCAGGGCGTTATGTTGATCTGGTGTATGAAAGTAACGATGCTTTAACAGGTATTTCCGATAGCGATTACCGTGGTGGTATTTTACAAGGGCAGTGGCAAGAGTATTTTGATTTACCCGGCAGGCGTTCGCTATCGTGGCAGTTATTGGCAGCGAAGGCCGATGCTAAAAGTGAGCAAATTACTCTAGGCGGTGATAACCGCTTAGCCGAATTAACCTTGTTTGGTCGTGATGATTTTGCTTTGCGCGGCTATCCTGCCTCTGTGCAAGGCGGTAATTATGTTCATATCCAGCGCTTTAACTACAACCAATGGCTTGCCAGAATTGATAAAGGTTGGGGTATATGGCCGATTGCTGCTGGGGATGTTTCAACCGATATTTACATCGATTACGGCAGCGCTTGGCACGACAATAATACTGCCAATTATTTAACCGGTGTGGGTATCGATCTGAACATAGAAGTGTTGGCGTTTTATAATCTTATGTTGCCCATGCGCTTGAGTGTCGCCCGTGGACTAGACAGCGCACTGGGCGAAACTCGTATTGGCTTAGGTATCAGCTTACCTTACTAATTTAACTTACTAATTTAACTTACTAATTTAACTTGCTAGTTTTACATTGCTAGCTTACTAAGTGATCACTTTTTGTTTTGAGCATTGAGTAAGGCTTTTAACTCTCGGATTTCTTTGGCGAGATCGTCCATAGAAATCCTGCCTTCGGCTTCATCTTTGGCGGCGCGAACTTTGGCATTTTCTTCTTCTAATACGTTTACCACAATACCAATAACCATGTTTAAAAACGCAAATGCAGTTAAGAAAATAAAGGTTAAATAAAATATCCAACTCAGTGGATAGACTGCCATTGTTTCGTACATAACGTCGGTCCAATCTTCAAACGTCATAACACGAAATAAGGTTAATAAAGATATGGAAATATCACCCCATAAAACCGGATTGATATTGGCAAAAAAAGTTGCACCGACAGCAGCGTAAATATAAAAAATAATAAACATGAGCAGCAAAACATAGCCAAACTGTGGCAAAGCACTGACCAGTGAGTTGAGCAGTAGGCGTAATTCGGGGATGATCGAGACCATTCGCAACACCCTAAATATACGTACTAAACGTCCTATTAATGCCATTTCGCTGTCTTCGATGGGGATCAAGCTAATGACTACAATAAGAGTATCGAAAACGTTCCAGCCATTATGAAAAAACCGTTTTTTATTTTCTTCTGCAATAAAGCGAATCACAATTTCAAATAAAAATATGACGGTAATCGACAAATCTAACCAGCGCACCAGTTGCATTATCTCTGCTGGTATCGGGTAGGTTTTTGCACCAATTAATAATGCCGATAAGACAATAATAGTGACGACAAACAGTTCAAAAATTTTGTTATTTCGTAAACGAATAGAGGCATCTTGGATTTTAGCAATATTCATGATGGTTGATGCTTTATAAAGTTGTGATAAGAGTAAAAATAAACCATTTTTAAATTAGATTATTGTTTCTTTAAAAAAGCACTCACGAGCACAATACGGGTGCCATTCACACGGCCTTCAACATGCAAAGGATTGTCGGTTAGAGAAATTCCTTTTACCATAGTGCCACGCTTAGCGGTAAAGTTAGCACCTTTTACCACAAGGTCTTTAATAAGAGTAACATTATCACCAGCAGCTAGTGCAGCACCGTTGCTGTCGCGGGTTGTTTCTGCACTAAAATCAACCATGCCGGCCTCTGCCCATTTTTGCACGTCTTCTTCAAAGTACATCATATCTACTAGGTCTTGTGCCCAGTCTTCACCCTTGGCTTTTAAGGTTTTTAGTTGACGCCAAGCCATTACTTGCACTGGAATTTCTTGGCTCCACATACTTTCGTTTAGACAACGCCAATGATTGCCGTCAATGGTATCTGGGTTGTTGATTTGGTCTGTGCAAGTTGGACAAAGCATTACACTTTGAGCAACACTGCCATCACTCGGTGCTACTTCAAATTTTGCAATCGGGCTATCAGCACTGCACAGTTCACATTGATTACCACAGCGGGCTAATAGCGTATTTTCAGTTGTCATTATAAAAACCTCAAAAATTATGGCGGTATTATGCCAGCTGTTAAGCAATAGTAGTAGTGAGAGATAGCCCGTTAGCTTTTACTCGTTTTGCACTATGTTAGGTTCGTCTAAAACTGACTCAAAGGCTTTAAGTCGTTTGTAGACAGATAGTAGTTCGACAATGGTTGTCCATGAGTTGACCAAGTACTGAAACGAGTTACTGACCTGGCCAAAGGCGGTGAGAATCTGTTGCAGAACGCCAAAGGTAATTGCGCCAACAGCAATGGTTGGTACTAATAAGACAAAGACAAAAATATTATCGGCTTGTAAATACAAGCTACGAGCGACGTTAAAATACATGTAGTGAAAATACAGGCGAAAATAGTTTTTACGCACGTTGTTAAATAATTCGTTTAGCTTTATGGGTTGTGCTCTATCTTTATCGTCTTCACCGTATACCAGTTCCTTACGAAACGCGGCTTCTACCTTTTGATTGTTAAACTCTAGTCCAGGCAATTTAATACCGACCAAAGCCAAAATACCGGTACCAAAAACAGACCAAAATAAGGCCGCATAAAATAATGGGTGAGCAATTTCACCCACAATGGGTAACTCTGATACATATTCCGATAACACCCAAAGTACGGGTAAGAATGCGAATAAAGTCATAACCGCTTCCACTAAAGACACCCCTAATCCTTCCATGATAGAAGCAAAGCGCATAGTGTCTTCTTGAATACGTTGCGAAGCTCCTTCCACTTTTCTTAGTTTCATCCAGTGTGCGGTGTAATACTCATTCATCGCAGTACGCCAGCGAAAGATGAAGTGGCTCACCAAAAAGCGCGTGGTTACATAAATAATAATGGCTAGAAAAGCGATTTCGGCAAATAAAATTATTAAATCAAATAACTGACCACTGGCAAGATTGACTTTTTGCTCACTCAGGGCCGCAGGATCGGCATTAGCGTCGGTGGATTTTAGCAGTGATTGCACAAGATCAAAAAATGGACGTCGCCAGTTATTGATCGCTACCGAGACCTGCACCGAATAATAAGTCGAAAACAAGATTGCCGATGACCCTACAATCGACCACCACTGCCATTTATGTGGCGAGATTTTAAACCACGTAAACGCAAATAAGGCGGTGCATAAAAAATAGAAACCATAAAACAGCAAAAAAGAATCGGTTACAAAGTGCCCAAGCCCAATCACCGGGGTTGAATCTGATAAATCCAACCCAACCATCGTCGCCATTTGCTGATTAAAGCTATACCAAATAGCAGAAGTTAAGCCGGAAAAAACAACCACTGATAAGAAAAATAATCGCGGATTGGGGAAAAACGATTTAAACATAGGGGTAGAAAATCCATTGTGAGCTGGTTTTTAGCCAGTCTTTATAATTATTAGGGCAAGCATTATATTTAATAATTGAAACTAATGATTGTAGAGTCGTTGGTGTTAATTAAGTTCTTTAAGCGTTTGTTAAAAAGCTATTTTTGTTTAGCACTACGAGACAATACCGACAAATTAAACTTTTTGCTCAATATTTTATCCAGTGTTGCTGTGGGTAACCAACGTTGAAGAAAGGGTAATACAAAACTACCGTTACCAATTCTTATTACCGCTTTAGGATTTTTGTTGAGCTGTTCCACTAATATGTTAGAAAATTCTGCTGCCGACGTTGGGTTATCTTGAGACGCTGTCGCCCGTGCTTTAATCGCCTCTTTTAAGGGGGCATAGAGAGAATGATCGCTGATGCGCTTTAATACTCCGGTTAATGAATTGTCGCCGAACTTTGATTCAATGGCTCCTGGTTGCACAGTAATAACCTTGATTCCTAAAGGCGCAAGTTCCATTCGCTGTGCATCTGATAGTGAATGCAGTGCTGCTTTGGTTGCGCAGTAAGCACCAGAAAAGGGTGTGGTGGTAATGCCCGATACCGAACCAATATTAACGACTTGTGCATTGGCTGATTTCATTAGCAGCTCTAAACAAGCCTTGGTCACTTCCATGGGAGCAAAAACGTTGGTTTCAAATTGCGCCCGTAAATCTTCAATCGGCATATCCAGCAAAGGCCCCATAGCGGCATAGCCAGCATTATTGACCAAAATATTCAACTTTGTGCAATCTTGTTTAATGGCTGCTACGGCATTATGAATACTGCTGGCATTGTTCACATCCAGAGACAAGCGCGTTAAGTTGGGATGATCACTCAGGTCATCTAAGCTGGCTAGATTGCGGGCGCTGGCATATACCTTAAACCCTTGCGTTAAAAATGTATTACACAATGCACGGCCAATGCCCGATGAGCAGCCAGTAATTAAAACAGTATTCATGAAGATGCCTGTATTTTTGCGTTAACAGCGGTGTTATTGAACCAAGGTTGCGCTTGTTCTAGTTGATGGGCTAACTGTAACAATGTTTTCTCGTCTCCCAAAGGGGCAATAAATTGTGAGCCCAGTGGTAAACCAGAGTCAGTCCAATAAAGAGGAACTGACATAGCCGGTTGCCCTGTTAAATTAGCCAGTTGAGTAAAGGGCAGTTTTTCTAGGTTGTTAAGTGCAACTTTACGGCTCATACCGGTTTTTAATAACAGTTTTTGCAAACCAAAAGCGTTGACCAATTTTGTGCCAATTTTATCCAAAAAGTTCAAATCTAATGCGCCAATTTCTAGCGGTTCACTGCCCAACGTGGGGGTGAGTAATACATCGTATTCTTGATGTAATGCGTTCATGCTTTGACTAAAGTCATTCCAGCGGCGCTTGGCGGTGACAAAGGTTTCTGCAGATATCTTTTTACCAATGTAACCCAGCAGTTTTGTTTCGTCTTCAACATCTAAATTACTGAAGTTGGTGTTCAGCAGTTTGGCAGCAAACTCCAGATCAGCGGCAACGTGGCCATAATACATAGTGAGGTAGCTATCGATTAAATGATCTGCATTAATATAAGGATGGACCTGCTCAACCTTATGGCCTAAGGATTCTAATAAAGCTACGCTGTGCTGTACCGATTTTATCGCCTCGTCGGTGACTGGGCGATCTACAAACGATTGCACGGTGTAGGCAATTTTTAAAGGTCTTACTGGAGTGTTTAAACAGGCCAGAAATCCATTTTGTTTATTCACTGGATAGGGTGTACTGCCATCGGGGCCCGAAACTACATCCAGCATAGCGGCACTGTCACGAACAGAGCGAGTGATCACATGTTCAGAGGAGGCACCATCCCATATTTCAGCGTAATAAGGGCCAGTTGGGTTGCGCCCGCGCGACGGTTTTAAGCCAAATAAACCACAACAAGCCGCAGGAATTCGTATCGAACCCCCACCATCTCCACCAGAAGCCATAGGTACAATACCCGCAGCAATAGCCGCCGCTGAACCTCCACTGGAGCCACCCGGAGTGTGTTTCAAGTTCCATGGATTACGAGTTGGGCCAAACGCTTTAGGTTCGGTGATACCCATTAAGCCAAATTCTGGGGTATTGGTTTTACCAAAGATAACTAAACCAGAAGATTTAAATCGGGCGACTAACTCACTGTCGCTAGGCGAGATGTTGCCTTTAAACGCCGCGCTGCCGTTCGACAGGGGCGTGCCTTCGAGCGAACCGAGTAAATCTTTCAATAAAAAGGGTACCCCAGAAAAAGGGCCATCGGGCAAGCCTTGTTGTATTTGCTGGTGGGCAAAGTCGTAAAGCTTGGTAATGATTGCATTAATAGCAGGGTTTTCTTGCTCGGCTTGAGCAATTGCAGTTTCTAATAATTCGGTTGCCGTTAGGTCTTTGTTTTTGACCAGCTGAGCTAACCCTAATGCATCGTAATTAGCGTAATCTTTGAGCATGTAGACCCCGGAAATAAAGTTTTATTGACTCTATCATAGGGTCCTTTTAAGCAGAAGAAGTTACAGCTGGGTAAATTGCTCACCGTCAATATTGATTGCTACAAAACCCACGTTTTGCTGTGTTAACCAAGAATACCCAGGCTTTTCGATCAACATGCACAAGGTAGCGAGGCTACCAGCCACCAAGCATTGGGGCGCTAAAACAGTAACCGATGCCCAGTAATTAATCGGCCAACCACTGTTGGCTTTTAATAGATGACAATAACGACGATGATTAATAATCGTAAATCGTTCGTAATTGCCGCTGGTTGCCATCGCACCGCCGTGTAAGGTAACGGTTTGAATAGCCTGCTCAGGTTGTTGTGGATTTCGAATCCCAATTTGCCAACCCGATTGATCACACTTGTCACCAATAATGCGAATATCACCGCCTAAGTCGATAAGACCGTGTTTAATGCCTAATGATTGAAATACCTCAGCCGCTTTGTCGGCTGCGTATTCTTTACCAAAACCACCAAAATCAATTTCCATGTGGCGTTTAGGCAAAAAAATCTGGCCTTGATCCCACTCAACCGACGGCCAATCAATAAGCGGCAAGCACTTATTAATAGCCTCTTGGCTAGGCAATGTTTGAGACTTAAAGTCCCATACTTGGCGAAGGATGCCAGAGGTAATATCAAATTCGCCTTGGCTTTGCTGGTAGCACATGTTTGCGTAATTCAGTAAACCGGCAGTTTCTAAATCGATGCTGGTCGCTTGTATGCCTGCATTTTTATTAATGGTTTGCAGTAGGCTTTGTTCACGATAGCGGCTGTATTTATGCTCAATGCGTTGTACTTCTGCTTGTGCTTTTAAACAGGCTTGGCGAACAATGTGATCATCTCCTTGCACTAAAAATTGGCAAGGCGAAGCCATGGCGGTAAAGTTGTGTTGGTAAACATTCATGACCATAATTTACTAGAATTTATAATCTATGCCAGCAGTGATGCTAGTGAAGTTCACCAAGCCCGGTGTTTCATCGCTATCGCGCTCAAACAAAGCGAGTTGCTCGCGGCTAAGATATTGCTGCCAGTTAAGGTGCAACGCCCATTGTTTAAATGCTAACTTATTGTTTAAACCGACGGTTATCGCGCCATAACTGGATAAACGATAGTCACTGCTGTTAAAACGATCTGGATCAGGAGTGCGTTGCAAAGAATAAAAATTAGCGCGAGTCTGGGTGTAATAGCGAGCACGCGGGGTGGTGATAAATTGAAACTGCCCGAAAGTAACTGACTGAGCCCACTCAAAATCTAACGTGTGCGATGAAATTCCCCAATCATCAAAATAATATCGGTAGCTAGAATGCATTGCGGCACCCTCGCCGACATCCATAAATTGTTTGTGATTGGCCGAAAGAGTCACCTGGTCCCGTTGGCTTGGTCTGCTATCTTCAAACTTATAAGGGTCTGACAAATATCCAGTTAATTGAGTAAAGCCAACTCCTATTTGTAAACTGCTGTATTTATCCAGGATTTGGTTAATGCCTTCATAAATTGAAAAGCTACGTTTGTGAGCACCGTCGGCTTTTTGTCGAGCAGCAGAAAGATTAGCATCAGTAGGGGACAGCTCGTCATAGCTCACCGACAGGGCACCGATTAATGTAGTGTGCTTATCAAACAGTTCTAATGTGCCATCAACACCCAAGGCCAAAGATTGATAATCATTTTCACTAGAAATAGCCAGTAAGCCGCCTGCAGTGCCTTGGTCAAAGTATTTTTTAGGTGCTACTTTTGCATCGATTCTTTGCTCCTCAATACTGGCACCACTCATAATTAAAGCACTTTTACCTTCTGCATCTTTATAAGTTTGTGTGGGAGAAGCCCCACTCATGGTTTCAAACTGCAATTCACTGCTAACATACCAAGAGTCACCGACTGGGGTTTGGTAGCCGATTTGCTGAATATCTATTTGGTAGCGTTTAACATCAGGAGTGAACGTACGTGCTCGGGGAGCATCGGCTTCTTGATATTGGGTGTATCGATAGCTCAGTGTTTCTGCGGTAGGGGCTGCTTCTGCTTGAACCTGGGAGGGAATGGCCATCGCAGCAGCACTTAATGCAGTTAATGCGGTCATCTTTTTCATTAAAAAATCCTTTTAATTACAACCGCAACCGCCACCAGCAGCTTGCCCACCGCCGGATGAGCCTTCTTTACTAAAATAAATATGATTATCTAGCGATACGCCAAGAGCATCTTTTGCAGTCATCACGTCTTTTGACAAATAGCCTCTTTGCCAAGGCTTTACACTGCTACACCCCGAGTTGATAAGGCTAGTACAGCACAACAAAAGAACCAGCAACGCTTTCATATTACATACCCTTATCGAGTAAGGTGACTATTTCTTGCTCTAACCGTTTGGCATCCGATTTTTTAAAACCTTCGTGCACTTTGTGAATGTTCCCTTGGCGATCAATAAGATAACCGGTGGGCATTCCTCTCACGCCATAAAGATTGGGAGTGACGCTGTTTTCATCACGGATAGCAGGGTAGCTAACTGGATACTGCTTGAGAAAATCAAGAGCCTCGTCTATATTTTCATCCAAGTTAATCGCCATGACCTCGAATCCTTTAGCGAAATACTTTTCTCGTAACTCACTTAAAACCGGTAAAGATAAACGGCAGGGGCCACACCAAGATGCCCAAAAATCAACATAAACCACAATGCCGCGGTAATTATTTAATTCCAGTTCACCACTGGATTCTAGTTTGGGTAACTTAAAATTAGGCGCTTCATCATCGAGTTCAAGGGCAAGTGTTGATTGCGAATGACTAACAAAAAATAAAGTGAATACCAGCATTATTAAGGTCGACTGAACAGTGCGGTTTGCCCTAATAAAAACGTTTAATAGAAGCGATTCTTGAGCACACATCATGGTTATGTATTCCTAGGAAAAAATTGAAAAATCATCAACAGTTAAAGGGTATTGGCGAGCAAATTCATGATCATCAATACCTAATTCTTTTCGTAACGCCAAATTAACATGAGCAGGAGTCAGTAACTCACCGTTGCTATCGGGCATGCCCGTGGTGCGATTAAGGGGCTGCGACATGAATTTATCGGTGGATGCGCCAAATACTTGTCCGCCTTTGCCACTACCTGTTGGGTGCATCACCATCACACTGGTCACTGGCCAATGATCTTTGCCATTGCCTGAATTGTAATAGGGTGTGCGGCCAAAGTCAGAACCAATAACGACGGTGGTTCGCTCGGCTATGCCAGCAATAGTCAGAGCCTCTTGTAGATAGGCTACGCCTTCTAACAAGTCCCCTAAGTTTTGATAGTGCGCATTATCATGATTACCATGAGTATCAAATCCACCGGTACTTAAATTAGCGCTGGCAGCAATGCCCGATTTAAACGCGGCAGCTATTAAAGACGCTTGTCGTTTAAAGCCTTGTTCACGATTGTTCATGTGCGCATTGGTGGGTAATACGTCTTCAATTATTTCTTTTTCATCACTCAATTGCGCTAAGTTATTGTCTTCTTGGCGCACGGTGAATAGCTGGTTAAGTTGTTGTCTTCTTAGAGGTAAGGATTCATTCGCTTTTTGGCGAGCAATACGTTCTGCTTGCGCTTGTTTAACACGAGCATAAATATCCGTGCTGCTGTCTTCACTTTTATAGTGGTAATTATCACTGTTGGGATTGGCTAAACGGTCGATAAATCCGGCACTGCTAGCGCGGGCTCGTGATACCAGTGAAGCGGTAAAATCATAACCGCCGTTACTGATATAGGCCATGGGTAAACTTGGATTTTTACTGGCAGCAAACAGAGCCGCTAAGCTTGGGTAGCCAGTTTCTAGATTACCACTCCAAGTGGCGCGATTGCCTGTGTTGTGATTATTCGTACCATTGTCTATGCCGTTAATAACGGTGAGCTTATCGTGAAACGTAGTGAAAAAGTGTTGAAATTGTTGATCAACTCTTGCGGTCACTTCATCGCTGTTATTCAATCTGGGAGTATCACTCCAAGTCATGCCGGATACTGGGTTGCGTTTGGTTGTTGTATTAATGGCAACCGAGTTGATCGAGCCCCCATTGCGCGCACTGGGCCGCTCGGATAAGTACTGGCCCAAGTTACCTTTTGGATCGCACAGCGATGTAGGGTCCCAGCCACCCCCAGCATTAACAATTACCAAAAATTGGTCGGGCGCATTGGCATGAGCTTTATTGATGGATAAAGGCAAGCTGGCGGTCATGCCTGTAGCTGCCAGTAATTGCATAAAATCACGACGTTTCATGGCATTCCCCTTATTCATAAAGATAGCGATAGTCAGATAATAAATAGGTGATGACCGCCATCCAAGCCCGAATGACGTAGTTTTCATCCTGTTCTATGCGCTGTTCATTGGCTAACGCTTGGTCGTTGTTTTCTCTATCCCAGCGTGCTCTACAGGTATAACTTAAATAAGTTGAAGGACGTGGCGAGTAGTTGTTTCGGTTATCGAGCATGGTTTGGCCCGCTTGCCAGGTATCTAAAAATAACGCGTAGGTTGCATTAATCTCGGGATGATTAATGGCTAAATCTTCGCTTAAAAACGTTTTGTGTAAGTATTGAATGTTTTGCTTAATCGCAGCGACATTTGACGCCGATTCAATGCCGTCGTTATCAAAGGGCTCTGTATCCACACCGACGTATTTAAATAATCGACGCTCATTGATTTGACTACTTCTAACCTTGGTAAAGTCAAAGGCGGTTCCTCGACACGCCATTTCAACGGCCATGCGTTCTTGCATAGCGACCATAAGCCCACTGGGATTATGAATACGATCAATAACAGAATCGGAGTCAATTCCACCAAACATAATGCGGTTATCTCTGTCGTTAGCGCGTAGCTCATACCAGTCAAAACCCATGGTGGCGGTTAATTTTCTTTGTAGCATTTCTGGGCTTAGTAGCCGTGACGCTCCAATGTGGTCGGCAGCAATTTGTTTGCTGTTATCAATAGCTGCTGCTCGGTAATAAGGGCTTAGTAGTAGCCCAGTAATAGCGGTTTTAATATTCCAGTTGTCGGCCACCATACCTTGGCCAATATTCAGTAAAATACTTTTTTGGGCATTAAATGCCGTAATGGTATCTGGATCGGCATTATTACCCGGTGCTGGTAGTAAGTCCTGACCAATAATGCCTTTGTATAAATGACGTGTCATGGCGGTAATAAAACGAGGATCTTGCGCCATTTCGCGGCCCAACCATTGTAATAACGCATCAAAATCACTGTCACTGCCAGATTTGTTGGGTTCTTTGCCCGATAATCCAGCCGCTTCTATATTGGCTGGCCAGATATTATTAGGTCTGTAGCGACCGCGTTCGTCCCAATGCTGAAAAGTAGAAGCGACAGGATCCATTACCTGATGGCAGGTATAGCAAGCAGGGTTTTGCAAAGTGGGGAAGGTGCTGGTGGTATCAATCGAATCCGCCGGGCGGTTACCTTCAATCGCTAAGATGTCGGTATCTAAAAACATACGATAAATCATGTAAGAACGATGACGGTTTAAGTTGGTGTTGGTGGTCGGAAAGCGATTTAAAAACATGGCAGAGGTTAATATGCCAGCGTGCGGGATGCCTTCTAACTTTGCCGGTTTGAAATCATTTGGGTCGTAACGCAAGGTGGCTTGAGAATAGCTTGAGGAGTATGCCTTACAAGGTGCAGCATCATCGCTTAGTTGTTCAAAGTTGGCTGACGGATTCAATAACTGAGCGTTATATACTTTTTGGCTGTACCAGTTAACCATGGTGTAGTCGGCTGTAATCAGTTCGGTAATAGGGCGATTATTGCGAACAATGTAGTTGATTAGCTCAAGTCCTTCGCGAGCGACCGCATCGTTAGCAAACACATTGGCACATCCGCGATTATCGTCGTTTATTTCATCTTGTAATTGTTGAGCTTCTTCTTCACCTTCAACATTTGGGTAAGCAGCGTCGTACCAATTTCTGTTCGGATAATCATCGCGATCTAATAAATTTAATGCGCCATTAAATTGATTTACTCTTAGGTATTTGTCGGTTAAAAATACATCATTAAATATTTCAGTTAAGCGGTTATAAAACTCATCTTCATCCATAACTCGCTTCATGACTTGGGAGAATCCAAGCTCGCCGCCAGTAGTTACCTCATTGATTTCTGCATCCGTAGGTAAGCGCCCCGCTAATTGAACTGTGGCGTTTCTGAGGGTACTGGTTAAGGGTACTGCAGATACACCTTCCAAACTGGTCGTTGCTTGATACAAGGATAAACCATTAAACGCATACATGATGTATTCGGCGACATCGCTGGCACATTGGCCTGTACAGTCACTGACTTTGGCATTGCCACCAATGGGCATGGTTAAACTGATTTCGTTGGCAAGATTGGTAACACTGGTACAATTTGGGCAAGCAACTAACGCTTTACCAATGGGTGTGCCATTGCCTTCAGTGCCATGACAGCCTGCACATTGTTGAGCGTATTGACGAGCGCCTTCAGGGTTAAAATTACCAAAATCTAAATTGCTTTGCCCCGATGCACCGCCAACATCACCATTGTAATCTTGTTGGCATCCAGCGCTAGCGGTTAAAACACACATTATTGCTAAGAGTCGGAATATGTTCATAGGGCAGGTACCTGATGTATTTAGCATTTAAAATTAACCGTAAACGGGTTTAATTGCTGCTAATTGAGTCACGTTATGACATTTTTTAATTGGGCTGCTTATCGCTAAAATGCGCAGTACGTCATTAAAGGGGTCTAGAAATAGGTTGAAATTAGATTAAAAGATTTCAAAAGGTGTGAATAAGGTCATAAAAATACAATCAGCAGGAACAGCCGTAAGATTAGGTCTATACTCACTAAGTTGTTAATAAATTATTGAGAAGTCTTATTTTGCGTTCCATACTTTTGCTATTGTGTATTTTTTGGGTTTCTTTAGCTTCCGGTTTAGAAACTGTAGAGCTCGGCGACTTGCATAAACAATATTCGTTAAACGATCATGTTGAATACTTGATTGATCAAGACGGCGTATATTTTGTCGACCAGCTGATGTCAGAAAGTGTTAATCAAGACACTTCGCGCTGGCTCACCCATAACAAAGAAACCTTATCGTTTGGTTACAGTAATGCTGTGCATTGGCTGCGTTTTAAGCTGGATAATCAAACCGATGATGAAATATCTAAATTATTAGAAATAGAATATCCAGTATTAGATGACGTGCAAATTTTTATTTATGATGAAAATAATGCCCTCATTGAGAAAAAAGTCTTAGGCGATAAGGTTCCTTTTGCTGAACGTGAAATTTTTCATAGGAACTTCTTAATTCCATTAACCCTTGCCAGTCAACAAACTCAAACTTGGCTTTTACGAGTAGAAACTTCAAGTTCGGTACAAGTCCCCATGACGATTTGGCCAGAACGTACTTTTTTTATTCAAGATCAATCTAAGATTATGAGCATGGGGGTTTATTTTGGCATTATGCTGATTATGACCCTGTATAACTTAGTCGTTTTCTTTTCCGTAAGAGAAAACAGTTATTTGTATTACGTCTTCTATGTTGCTTCGATGGCACTTTTTTTAGCCAGTTTACAAGGTCTTAGTTTTCAGTATATCTGGCCTATGGCCACCCATTGGAATGACAGCGCTATTGTAGTTATGTTATCGGGTGTGGTGTGCTTTGCTAGTTTATTTGCCCGCGACTTTTTAGAATTGCGCAAGAGTCAGCGATTGCTGTATCACCTTTTTGGTATCGTTGTTGTATTCTCGCTGAGTATTATGATCGCTACTAATTTCATCCCTTACTATGTGTTAATTAAAACCTTAATTGTGTTGGCTTTTGGGGTCATTTTTTTGGTGACTTATACCGGGGTTCTTCGTTGGGTTCAGGGTTTTAGTGCGGCGCGTTTGTTCACCATAGCTTGGTCAACCATGCTTATGGGTGGAGCCATATTGGCCCTTAATAAATTTAATTTTATACCCCGCAATTTTATTACCGAAAATGCCGTGCAATTAGGATCGGCAATTGAAGTTATCTTGTTATCTTTTGCTTTAGCCGACCGCTTAAACCAAGAAAAACGCGAGCGTTATGAAGTGCAGTTAACACTGTTACAACGCGAACATGAAGTGCAAGAAGCCCAGGCCGAATCGTTAAGAGTTGAGCGCAAAGCAAACGAAACTCTAGAAGAAAAAGTAAGAGAGCGAACTAACGAATTAGAAATTGTTAATAAGAAATTAGCCGATCTATCCACTACCGATGCATTAACCGGGGTGAGAAACCGCCGCTATTTTGATCATGTATTAAAGCGCGATTTTAATCGTGCGCGCAGAGAAAAAGAACAATTAGCAATTTTAATGTTAGATATAGATCATTTTAAAAAGGTGAACGATGACTATGGTCACCAGGTCGGTGATGAAGCTTTAAGGCGTGTTGCGGTTGTATTAACCGATGTAGTCCATAGAACGACAGACGTGCTAGCCCGTTATGGTGGTGAAGAGTTTGCCATCATATTACCCAATACCGATATTGAAGGAGCTCAACTTGTTGCAGAAGAAATTAGAAAAAGAGTCGCAGAAGAAAGAATGAGCTCTGTCGATGAAGAGTTCTTCGTTACGGTATCTATTGGAGTCATGGGCGATGAGCCTTGTATCAAAAATAACAGCGCAGATGTATGGCTCAGAGAAGCGGATTCAGCCTTGTATATGGCAAAGGCTTCAGGGCGAAATAAAGTTGTTATTTCACCTCACTGTCAGACAAAAAATGAGACCACATAACCCAACGACCAAGCTAAAACCAGCAGTGATGTTTGTGCCAGCTGGGTATTTAATTGTTCACCACTGCGGCGATGGATTAACCCAGCAAGACCCAAGTTAAGGGGTAATAGCAGGGTATTGAACCAAGGCGAATATGGATTGCATGCTAGTAATGCAAAAGGCAATAACAGCAAAGCACCATAAACAGAGTGACTCGCTTTTAAGCCAAGCCGATAAGCCAAGGTTATCTTACCTGCAGCAGCGTCGGTTGTTATATCTCTGATATTGTTTACCAGCATGATCGCCGCAATGAGAAAACCGACCTCAGTTGCGGGTATAAATACCTGCCAATTGAATTGTTGGGTTTGTAAATAATAGCTGCCGACGACGCCTAGCCAACCAAAAAATAAAAAAGCGGCGATTTCTCCAAGACTTCTCGAAGCTAAAGAATATTTTCCACCGCTGTATAAAAAAACGCCAGCAAGTGCTAATCCGCCTAACAAGAAAAATAGCCAGCCCCCAACCCAGATTAAATAGCTACCGCTGGCGATTGCGAGTAAAGTAAAGCCTGCAATGGCTTTTTTGAGAGATACAACAGTCAGTGCCCCAGATTGAATCGCGCGCACTGGCCCTGTACGATCATCCCCATCGATTCCCGCAATATGATCAAAGTAATCATTAGCAAGATTGACCGAAATTTGTAGAAACAAACTGCACAGCAAACACAGCAAGGCAAGAGTGATGTCGAGTTCATGATTGATGATGTTTTTTAGATCAAACCACGCCAACAATTGCCCGAGTAAAATAACCGAAATCGCAACGCTCAGGGTTTTTGGGCGTATTGCATGAAATAAAAGTGATAACATTGAGTATTGTGCAGCCTTAATAAATCAGTGCGGTATAATGCCTTGTAGCCATATTTTTTGATAGCGCCAGCAGCGCAATATTTTGAACAGAGAAAACCGTCACATGAGAGTATTTTTGTATTATTTATTCCGATCTCCCGTCAGGCTGGCGCGGGTGAGTCATAAGCGAGGCAAACGAAAAATACGGCGAGATTTATTGGCGGTTAAAGCCGTACTGGCACAAGAAAAGAAAGAAACACGAGAAATGCTAACTGTGTATAAAAAATTTACTCATGGTGAAGCCAGTGCTCAAGAAATGAAAATAGCTAATGAGCAGATGGTCGATATTTTAAAGGGCCTAGGTGTGGGTATTTTTGCAATATTGCCGTTTGCTCCCATTACCATCCCTTTTTTAATTTATATGGGAAAGCGCTTTGGCGTAGAAATATTACCCAGTGCTTTTTATGAAAAAGAAGCATTAAGGAATATTAATATCAAAACGGCCAAAGAAGAATTTAAACAAGAAGTGAAACACGAAATACAAAAAGAAATTAATAAATAGTTATAGGCTCGCTTACTTAACCAGAACACCATCAAGGAGAGGGAGCCCCTCTAAATCTGGCCAGTTTCCTTGGCTAGGAAGACACATCAAAGAGTAATTCTTATCTTGCCAATTAAATTGCACTTGCAAGGCATGCAAGTAACAGCGGTCGCTGCTGGCTCCTTTATAGCGAAGATCCCCTAAAATTGGACACCCTAAACTTTTTAACGCCACTCTAATCTGATGTGTTTTACCTGTTTTAGGGGCTATTAAATAAAAACGAACAGCAAGGCTATTATTAGACTCAACAGCACAAGAATTGAAGTAGGTAACTGCAGGTGAAGAAAGTTTGCGAGTCAGAAGCCAACCGCCATTGCGGCCTTTTTCCATATCACCTTTTACCCAGCCCTGTTTCTTTTTCGGTTTACCTTGAGCTAAAGCGATATACTGTTTTGAAATCTTCTGATTAGCGAATAACTCACCAAATTGGGCTGCAGCTTGAGCAGATTTAGCAAAGATAACCAGTCCAGAAGTTGCTTTGTCTAAACGATGCACAGGCCATAGACGCTCTGTTGTAGAATCGATCTTCTGTGCGGCGCTTAGTGCCAACTGTAAAAGGCTTAACGCTTCTGGTTGCGACTGTTCCTGCTGCATACTAATGCCAGCAGGTTTATTAACTACTAGCCAATCAGAATGATTGTGAACAACAGAAATCATTGACGACTTTGCTCTTCAACAATTTGTAATAAGCGGCGAACCAAGGCCTCAAAAGTTTGTGCTTCGGTATTATCTTTACTGGCATTAAAACTGTACATTAAACGCTCAATCTCTTCTTTAGACATATATTGAACAGCAACGGGATTGATCATACTCAGTACTCAGTCATTAAAAACGGTGCGCATTGTATCCTAAAGCTTTTATAAAGAAACCACCTTGAGCTGGCTCAGGGTTTACTGGATTATATTGAAAGTCCTATTAGTACAAAAAAACAACAAAGCTTGAAAAATCATTCCGTGATGGGTATTAATGACAACTCAATTTTTAAGGTAATATCATTATATGTCGATGAGTTGTCGTTTACACTGTGGTGCTTGCTGCATAGCACCGTCGATATCCTCTGCAATTCCGGGTATGCCACACGGTAAAAAAGCGGGTGAACGCTGCATACAATTGAGCGACGATAATTTATGTCAACTCTTCGATAAACCAGAACGCCCCAAGGTATGTGCCGATTTTTCTGCTGAAGAATGGATTTGCGGTACTAATAAAGAACAAGCATTGGCTATTATTAGTCACCTTGAAACCGTGACCTAACCTAGTACCCATTGAATTTATGTGATGGCAATTATGACGACCCATACATTACTTAATCAGTTAATTGGCAGCATTAATCAGCATCAAGCGCGGATAATTGATCAGCCAACATTGCCTCAAGCAGGTGTGTTGGTGGCTATTACCAACGAAACAGATCCGCAGCTGGTGCTGACTCAACGAGCAAGGCATTTAAGCAGTCACAGCGGCGAAGTGGCCTTTGCTGGGGGAAAGCGTGATGAAACAGATCCAGATATTGTATATACCGCATTAAGAGAGGCTCACGAAGAGATCAATTTACCTTCTAGTCACGTTAATGTGGTGGGGGAGCTTGACCAAGTAGTGTCGCTTTTTGGCTACTTAGTCACGCCCATTGTCGGCATAGTGCCGGCAGAAACCGAGTTTGTTGCTAATCAAGATGAATTAGATGCAATCTTTAAAGTGCCGTTGCGCTATTTTTTAGAAAATGAACCCGACGATTATATGAAGCGAGGGAAGATACTTATCCCAAGCTATCATTATGAAGGCTTTCGAATCTGGGGGCTTACCGCCATGATGATCACCGAGATGATGAATAATCATCTTAATGCCAATATCACGATCAGGTTTTGAAAAAATAAGTTATTAACCGTTTAAAAAGGCAGTACTACCTATGTTATATCAGCTTGGTGACCGCAAACCTAAAATAGAAGGCGCTCATTTTATCGCCGACAGTGCCAGCATTATTGGCTCGGTAATTTTAAAAGAAAACGCCAGTGTGTGGTTTAACTGCACCATTCGTGGTGATAACGATGTGATTACTATTGGCGAAAACAGCAATGTGCAAGATGGTGCCGTGTTACACACAGACCCAGGGTTTAAGTTAACCTTAGGCAAAGGTGTTACGGTTGGTCATAATGCGATGGTGCATGGCTGTGAAGTAGGTGATTACACGTTAATTGGTATCAATGCGGTTGTATTGAACGGCGCAAAAATTGGCAATCATTGTTTAATTGGTGCCAATGCTTTTATTCCAGAAGGTATGGTTATTCCAGACGGTTCAATGGTCGTAGGTTCACCAGCGGTGATTAAAAAGCAACTTTCTGAACAGCATAAAAAAATGTTGGAATTAGGCGCAGCACACTATGTACACAATAGTCAGCGTTACAACAAAGAATTAGCCGAGATTACCATTGCCGATGCAATTGCGGCCATTGAATAGCCCAGCAAAAAAGAGAACACTAACGTGAGTGAAGATAACAAATCAGCATTTCAGCCACAAACACAGATGCCATCAAAGCAGGCCGACAAGCCTGTTAGCTCTCCTTGTGTCAATATCTGCAGCTTGGACGAACAGGATATTTGTTCTGGATGTTATCGCACCGCTGATGAGATTTTTCAGTGGGGAAAAATGGACGATAATGCGCGCAGGCAAGTATTAAAAAATGTGGCTGAGCGCGAAGCCAGTAGCGGCAGCTTGATGAAGTTTTAGCGGTAATTTTTAGTTTAAAAATATTTAATTAGGAACATATATGACCACCATAGGAACACCTTTTTCGCCATCAGCAACCAAAGTTTTATTATGCGGTGCCGGTGAATTAGGTAAAGAAGTCGCCATTGAATTTCAGCGTTTAGGCTGCGAAGTAATTGCTTTAGATCGTTATGAAAATGCACCAGCGATGCAGGTTGCTGATCGCAGCTACACCTTAAGTATGCTGGATGGTGAAGCGTTAGAAACCATTATTAAAAAAGAACAACCCGATTACATTATTCCCGAAATCGAAGCCATTGCCACCGATACCTTGGCCGATCTAGAGCAACAAGGCTTTAATGTGGTTCCTTCTGCTCGAGCCACTCAGCTCACCATGAATCGCGAAGGGATTCGTCGTTTAGCGGCAGAAACTTTAGCCATTCCAACCTCGGCCTATGAGTTTGCCAGCGATAAAAAGCAATTTGACCAAGCCATTACCAATATCGGCCTACCTTGTGTGGTAAAGCCGATTATGAGTTCATCGGGCAAGGGCCAAAGCTTAATTAAAAGCGCTGATCAAATAGATGCTGCATGGGAATATGCTCAAGAAGGTGGCCGAGCAGGTGCAGGTAAGGTGATTGTTGAAGGTTTTGTCGATTTTGATTATGAAATTACCTTACTAACTATTCGTCATAAAACTGTTTCGACCAAAAAAGAAAGTAGCAAAGAAGGCGCTGATGCCAAACCTGCGGCAAAAGACTCTGTAATCGCTACAAGTTTTTGTCAACCGATAGGGCATCGTCAAGAAAACGGTGATTACCAAGAATCTTGGCAGCCACAGGCGATGTCTAGCTTGGCCTTAAAGCGTGCACAAGAAGTTGCCGATAAAGTGACTACCGAACTGGGTGGTTGTGGACTGTTTGGCGTGGAATTATTCGTTAAAGGTGATGACGTGATTTTTAGTGAAGTATCGCCGCGCCCTCACGATACGGGCCTTGTAACATTAATCTCACAAGATTTATCGCAATTTGCCCTGCATGCCCGTGCTGTTTTGGGATTGCCTATTCCTAATATCGTGCAACACGGTGCTTCAGCATCAGCGGTACTGCTGGTCGAAGGCGAATCGAATAACATTCGTTACTCGGGCTTAGATAAAGCGTTGGCTGAAATAAATACCCAGTTGCGCTTGTTTGGAAAACCAGAAGTTTCTGGCCAGCGTCGCATGGGTGTTGCGTTAGCGCGGGGCACAGAAGTAGGCCATGCGGTACGCAAAGCATTGGCGGTTATCAGTGCGATTAAGGTCGAAGTATAGGCTTAATGAAATAAACAAAACTCAGAAAAAAATTAAGAAATATTAAAAGGGGCGAATTTATGATTCGCCCCTTTTTATACCCGTATAAAAATCTTCTAGACTGTTGTTAGTTTTGCTTTTGGCTCTGGCAAAGAGTGTACTAAAATGCGTTTAACTACTCCCTTATATTGCTTGAAAAATGAACCTGTATGATAGGGAATACCTAATTCTTTGGCTATTTCTTGCACCTTGGGTGAAATTTCTGCATAGCGGTGAGCGGGTAAATCGGGAAATAAATGGTGCTCTACTTGAAAACTAAGATTGCCACTTAATACGTGCAACAAGCTGCTGCCTTGAAAATTAGCTGAACCCAGCATTTGGCGGTAATACCAATGTCCTTTGGTTTCATTTTCACATTCTTCGATAGAGAAAGTTTCTACTTCTTCTGGAAAATGGCCACAAAAAATAATCGTTGAAGTCCATAAATTACGAATCAAGTTTGCCACAATGTTGCCTAATAATACTTGCAAGAAAAATGGGCCAGCAATGAGCGGAAAAAACACATAGTCTTTAAAGATTTGGCGTGCACCTTTGCGTCCAAATTGTTTTAAAAAGGGTAGCTTTTCTTTTAGGCTGACTTCTCTTTTTAAAATCCCACCAAAGTTTAATTCATGCAAGGCAACGCCCCACTGGAAAAAAATACTGAGCAAAGCGTAATAGACTATTTGAAAGACATTGATAGGGTGCCATTTCTCTTTATGAGTCAAGCGTAGTAGGTCGTAACCATAGTCACGGTCCTTTCCTAAAATGTTGGTATAAGTATGATGTTCGTGGTTGTGTGTTTCTTTCCAAGACTCACCTGGGCAAGCCGTATCCCAATCGTAGGTTTTAGAATTGATATTAGGGTCATTCATCCAATCGTATTGGCCGTGCATAACATTATGGCCAATTTCCATTGTTTCCAGTATTTTTGAAAGACCTAATAACATAGCACCTAGTGCCCAAGGAATGGGATTAAATCCAAACATGATCAGTAATCGGCCACTTATCTCACAACTGCGCTGAATACGAATGATTTTATGAATATACTTGGCATCGCGCTCGCCTAAGTCGGAAATGACTTCATCACGAATGGCATTAAACGATTGCTCTAAATATAATAATTGTTCAGCGCTGGGCTTTGCTTTTTGCATTCTAGTCTCCATCTAAAGCTCTATCACTACTTCGCCGACAGGAACAGAAACACACAGCTGTATGTCTTCTTGACCGGTATCGGAATAATTATTGGTAAGGGTGTTATAAACCACCCCGCTTTTTTTACGACAAGAGCACTTGTGACAAATGCCCATACGGCAACCATGCTCGGGTTGCAGGCCAATATTTTCTGCCAAGTCTAAAAGGTTGGTATTGCTACCCAGTTCGGCACTTTTGTTTGATTGGTTAAAGTTAACCGTGCCCGCTTTATCTAGCTGGCTGAAATCAACAGGGGCAGGGCCAAAGCGTTCAATAAAAATATTTTTTTCATCGACTTTAGCGTCTAGCAGTACGTTGTTTACATCTTTAATCATGCTGTTGGGGCCGCAGATATAAATATCGTAATCTTGATAATTGGGAAGCTGTTGCTGCAATTTATCCAGTGAAAAATGCCCTGTTTTTGCGGTGTTCATAAGATGCGTTGTTAAATACTTATTGTTATCACAGATGCTGTTTAGCTCTTGTTCGAATAAATGCCCACCCTGATTGCGGGCGTAATAAAGCAAGCTCGCTGTTTGTGTAGGTTTTATTAATGCTTGGCTGTGTAAATAGCTACGAAAGGGCGTAATGCCGCTACCGCCGGCAATCATCAAAATAGGACGTGACCTATCTTTAATAATAAAATTACCTTGAGCCGCAGAAAGCCCAACAGTACTGGTTTCAGTTAAGGCCTGCTGTAACCATGGCGTAATGCGGCCATTATCTTGAGCACGTATGGTTAATTCTATGGTGCCCATTTTAGTGAACTGCTCTGGTGCTGAAGAAATACTAAAACAGCGCGATACCTTAACGCCGTTTTTAATGACGTGCAGCTCTATGTATTGCCCCGGCTGAAAACCTGGCCATGTTTTCGTGGGTTTAAGGACTAAGGTATAGCAACTCGAGTTTTCGCTACGTACCTGTTTTACTTGGGCGCGATAGTCGCTAGCGCTCCATAATGGAAAAAAAGGTTGAATTAGGGGTTCGGCGTACGACTTTAAATTGGCATTGTTAACCAGCGCCATAGAAAATTCGGTATAGGCTTTTTGCAGCCATGTATTGTTATTTTGTATATTGGGCATTAATCGCCCTCCTATGTTTCTTGTGTACAGTTGTACACTTATTTTGATGAATTTCCAATATTTAATTTGTTACGAATTCATAGTTAATATTAAATATTTAATGAAAACAAAGGCTTGTGGTGGGATTTTGATATTAAAAAAATAGCTTATTTACTGCTATATTGCTTATAATTTGAATCAGTACGGAAATTTGGCAAAGATTATTATAGCAAATGATCGTTTAATATTATTTTCTGTGTACACTTGAGCACAAAGTAATTGTGATAAAATATAAGCACACAAAAAACGGGAAGGGCAATGGTTAGTCAAGTTGATAGAAAGTTAATAACCCGTAAATCCCTAATGGACAGTGCGTTAGCGCTGGTGGCCGAAGGTAATCACTATTCCAGTTTAAGTTTGCGAGAAGTCGCTAAGCGCGCCGGTGTGGCGCCAAATGCCTTCTATCGCCACTTTAAAGATTTAGATGAGATGGGGTTGGCACTCGCCGATGAATTTGGCTTGTTATTGCGTCTGATTATGCGACAAGCTCGATTACAAGGCTTGGCTGCAGATAGTATGATCTCTGACTCGGTTAACTTTTATGTGGAGTATGTACAAAAAGAACCGGCGCTGTTTCGCTTTATGGCACAAAGTATTACCGGTGGTTCGCCAGCGATGCGAGAAGCCATGCGCAATGAGCTTGGGCACTTTGCTAATGAAATGGTAACCGATCTAAATCGTTTAGGGATACTTCCTCATATCAGTGTTACTGATATGAATATGCTGGGGCATTTGGCGATTCAAACCGTGTTTGGCAATACGACAGAGATACTGGACTTGCCAGAAAGCAGTGACAATATGATTGAGGCGATTCGTGAACGCTGCACTAAGCAAGTGCGCTTGATATTTTTGGGTGCTAGCGATTGGAATGTGCAAAGCGAGAAGCAGCAAAAGCTAGAAGATAAGGCCAGTCGCAAAAAGAAAATGTTCAAAATTAAGTAAATAAAAAGCCGCTAGGCATAGCCATAATTGTATATGGTTAGTTATGAATTTTTCGCTTCAATCCACTGCGCCATATACTGAGTGCTTTTCATCGAATGATGGCGCAGCATTAAACCCAAAAAGTTAGATTGCCTCAGTTGTGGCAACTGTTCTAGTTGTCTGTTTAATCGCTCAATCAATTGATCTTGCCAATACGTTTTATCGTATTGCTGATTCAATAATTCAAATCCCTTCTTTTGATGCGCTTTATAACTTGCTTCATCTTGATAGAGTTTAACTGCTGCGTCGGCAAAGCGAGCATAAAAACCTGCGTCATCTTGATCATCTTGCTGACCTAAAAAAACGACTTCGCCAGGCCAATTATTATCTTCAAGCAGCATACCTTCGCTGCCTATTTGAGTCGTGATGCTCACAGTGCCGCAAGTCATCGCATCACTAAACTTACCTTTTATACCGGCACCAAATCGAATCGGTGCTAATAAAATACGCGCACTTTTAACGACCAATTGGGCATCATCCGCCCACCCTTTAACCAAAAAACCTTGTTTGGGGTTATGCAGCTGTGTGGCTTTTGGTGGTGGATAAGCACCGTAAATATGCATTTCAGCTTTGGGTAATTGCTTGCGAACAAGTGGCCAAATATGCTGCTTCAATTGCAGTACTGCATCCCAGTTTGGGGCGTGGCGAAAATTACCAATGCTAATGAAGTGGGCTCTTTCATCAAAGCTGGGCAGAGCTTTTGTATGAGATTCAGATAACGTAGGCAGCATAAATGGCAAATACATTAACTGCTGCTTTGGCACTTGGAAGTGCTCAATTAACAGATTAACTTCTACCGGAGAAATCATTAAGGTTAGGTCGCTGCGGAAAATAGCAGCAACTTCTCGAATGGCTAAATCACTGTGTAAATACTGGGCTATCTGAGCTTGATTAGACAGATCAAGCTCATAGCCTTTTTTTACCGCTGTTTGGCGAGCTTCGCGCAGACTGTGTAAATCTTCGGTATTAAGAACCCGCATGGCACTTGGGCAAAACTTTTCGACACGCCAGCCAAATTGCTCTTCCATCATAAAGCGATCAAAGATCACTAAATCAGGGCTTAGCTCGTTGACGAATGTATCAAAACTCGAATTATTAAGTTCTATGCTTTGGCGCGTTATGCCAATTGATTGTAAATCAACCGCGTGATCACTGTGTTGGGCAGGACTGGCAAAGGTAATATTCCAACCTTGCTCTTTCATCGCCATGATTAATTGCATCATACGGCTACCGGCGGCAGATGAATTTGGCTCTGGCCAAACATAGCCAATGATCAACACGTGCATGGTCGTACTCACAAAATTACAAGCGGGCATAATACAAGTTTAGGTACTTTTTAACCAATATTAAGCAAATCTTACAAGTTTCATTTGTCCGATAGCGGCAAAATCCGTATACTACAGCGCCATCTTGTACAGAAACTTGCGTTCTGTAATTTTACACATTTCTCCAGTTCCCGGATCCAGTATGACACGTTTTATTTTTGTCACGGGCGGTGTTGTTTCCTCGTTAGGAAAAGGCATTGCATCGGCTTCATTAGCCGCAATTCTTGAAGCACGTGGCCTTAAAGTCACTATGTTGAAGTTGGACCCTTATATCAACGTCGATCCGGGCACAATGAGCCCATTTCAGCACGGTGAAGTGTTTGTCACCGAAGATGGTGCTGAAACTGACTTAGACTTGGGTCATTACGAGCGTTTCATCAATACTAAGATGTCTCGTCGAAATAATTTTACCACCGGTCGTATCTATACGGATGTTCTTGCTAAAGAACGTCGTGGCGATTATCTAGGTGGTACAGTTCAGGTCATTCCTCACATTACTGACGAAATTAAACGTCGCGTGATAGACGGCGCTGAAGGTTCTGATGTGGCCTTGGTTGAAATTGGTGGCACAGTAGGTGATATCGAATCACAACCTTTCCTTGAAGCCGTTCGTCAAATGAAAGTCGAGCTAGGTTCTAAACGTGCACTATCTGTGCACCTTACCCTAGTTCCTTACATTGCGACTGCAGGCGAGACTAAAACTAAGCCAACCCAGCACTCTGTAAAAGAAATGCGTACCATTGGCTTGCAGCCAGATGTATTGTTATGCCGCAGTGATCACAAAATTGATGCGTCTTCATTACGTAAAATTGCTTTGTTTACCAACGTTGAAGAGCGTGCGGTTATTCCATTAGAAGATGCTGACACTATTTATAAGATTCCTGGTGTATTGCACGAAGCCGGTCTTGACGATCTTATCGTAGAGAAGTTCGATTTAAGCTGCCATGAACCAGATTTGTCTGATTGGGATCGAGTCATCGATGCCAAGTTAAATCCAGAGCAGCAAGTTAATATCGCCATGGTCGGTAAGTACATGGAATTGTTGGATGCTTATAAGTCTTTGATCGAAGCGATTGATCACGCCGGTATCCATCATAAAGCAAAAGTAAATATTCAATTTATTGATGCCGAAGTCATTGAGCGTCAAGGCACCGATATTCTAAAAGGTAAAGACGCGATTTTAGTACCGGGTGGTTTTGGCCATCGTGGTGTTGAAGGTAAAATTCGCACAGTACAATTTGCCCGTGAAAACAAAGTACCTTTCTTGGGTATTTGTTTAGGCATGCAGTCTGCCGTTATTGAATTTGCGCGTAACGTAGTCGGTTGGGAAGATGCCCATTCTACCGAATTTGACGCAGACACCACTCACCCAGTGGTTGGCTTAATTACCGAATGGACAGACGCAACCGGTAATACTGAAGTGCGTGATAGCAGTTCTGATTTAGGTGGCACCATGCGTTTAGGCGCACAAGAATGTCGTTTGGTTGAAGGTTCAAATACCGCAGTGGCTTATGGCCAAGAAGTGGTTAATGAACGTCATCGCCATCGTTATGAAGTGAATGCAACCATCATTGCAGAGCTAGAAAAAGCAGGTTTACGCATTGCCGGTCGTTCAATCGACGGCGATTTGGTAGAAGTGGTAGAAGTGGTTGATCACCCATGGTTTGTGGGTTGTCAGTTCCATCCAGAATTTACCTCTACGCCGCGCCATGGTCATGGATTATTCAGTGCTTTCATTAATGCAGCAATTGAGCATAAAGCATAACAAATAAATTTACACAGCATGCCGCGTTGATCGTTTTGAGTATCCGCGGCTTATAAGATTAAAATACGGAATTAAAAATACGGAGAACAATGTTCCATGGCTAACATTATTGATATCAAAGCACGCGAAGTTTTAGATTCACGTGGCAATCCAACTATTGAAGCAGACGTCACTTTAGAAGGCGGATTTTTCGGTACAGCATGTGCGCCTTCTGGCGCATCAACCGGTTCTCGCGAAGCGTTAGAATTGCGTGATGGCGATAAAAGCCGTTATTTAGGCAAAGGCGTATTAAAAGCCGTTGCTAACGTCAACGGCGTGATCAAAGATGCTTTAGTGGGTATGGACGCTTTAGACCAGCGTGCACTTGATAACAAAATGCTTGAGCTAGATGGTACAGAAAACAAAGCAACCTTAGGCGCGAATGCGATCTTGGCCGTGTCTTTGGCTGCTGCTAAAGCCGCAGCTGTTGCAAAAGGCGTTGAATTATACGAGCACATTGCTGACCTAAACGGTACTTCTGGCCAGTACTCTATGCCATTACCTATGATGAACATCATCAACGGTGGTGAGCACGCTGATAACAACGTTGATATTCAAGAATTCATGGTGCAGCCAGTTGCTGCTCCTACGTTTGCTGAAGCACTTCGCGCGGGCGCAGAGATTTTCCATAGCTTGAAAAAGGTTTTAAGCGAACAGGGTTTGAATACCGCTGTGGGCGACGAAGGTGGTTTCGCACCAGATTTAGCGTCTAACGCTGATGCACTGGCTGCCATTAAAGTTGCCGTTGCCAACGCTGGCTATGAGTTGGGTAAAGACATCACGCTTGCACTGGATTGCGCAGCGACTGAATTTTATGTTGATGGCAAGTATGACATGAAAGGTGAAGGCAAGGTTTTCACGTCTAACCAGTTCTCTGATTACTTAGCAGAGTTATGTGACGTTTATCCAATCGCTTCTATCGAAGATGGTTTGGACGAGTCTGATTGGGATGGCTGGAAATACCAGACAGATATCCTAGGCAAAAAAGTACAATTGGTCGGTGACGATTTGTTCGTAACCAATACCAAAATCTTGAAAGAAGGTATCGAGAAGGGCGTTGCTAACTCCATCTTGATTAAATTCAATCAAATCGGTTCTTTAACTGAAACGCTAGAAGCGATTCAGATGGCAAAAGACGCTGGCTATACCGTTGTTATTTCTCACCGCTCTGGCGAAACAGAAGATACTACGATTGCTGACTTGGCTGTGGGTACTTGTGCTGGCCAGATTAAAACCGGTTCTTTATGCCGCAGCGACCGTGTTGCTAAGTACAACCGTCTATTGCGCATCGAAGAGCAATTAGAGGGTAAAGCACCTTATAAGGGTTTGAAAGAAATCAAAGGTCAGTAGGCTTGTAAGCTGAAAGCAGATTTCTAAAAAAGGAAGACGGATTTTTATTACGGTAAAAACCCGCTTCCTTTTTTTTTGCTTACCTGCTATCACTCTTTTTAACAAAAATTAATTATGAGATCGACGTGGCTATGAAATGGATTTTACCCTTATCAGTACCCGTTTTATTAGCGCTGGTTATACTGTATCGACTATTGTTCGATGATACCGGCTGGGTTGCTAGCTGGCAGTTAGAAACTCAAATGGAAGAGATCGATCAAGATATTGTCGCACAACAAGCCCGTAATAATTGGTTAAGAGCAGAAGTTGAAAACTTGCGTCAAAGTGACGACCTCATTGAAGAAAAAGCACGTGAAGATTTAGGCTTTATAGGTGAAGACGAAAGCTTTTATTTAATACTCGATAAGTCTAAGTGATGCCTGTGACGATTGATAAAGATCCATCAAAAACTTGGTTGGTTTTGCCCGCTGCTGGCATAGGCTCACGCATGCTGGCCGATCGTCCTAAACAATATTTAGAAATGACGGTGAAGGATATCACTAAAACCGTTATTGAATTTACGCTTGATCACTTATTGGCATATTCTGGGGTTTCGGCTTTTCATAAAATTATAGTGGTTGTTACTAAGGGTGATCCTTATTGGCAAGAAATCAGCTTGGCTCGTGGTTATGATAAAGACGATCGTATAGTGGTGGTTGATGGTGGCAGCGAACGCTGTTATTCAGTATTAAATGCTTTATTAGCGATCAAAGAACTCGATGATTCTATGCATAGCTGGGTAGCAGTGCATGACGTTGCGCGCCCGTGTTTGTCTTATGCAGATTTAGATAATTTATTGTTAGCGCTACACAATTATACCGACGGTGGTATTTTAGCAACCCCTGTGCGCGATACTATGAAGCGCGGAGTGATAGATAATGATTCTGCTGCAAGCAAAATTGAACACGCTAATATAGATCATTCTTATATCGATCATACGGTAGATCGTGATCAACTTTGGCATGCCTTAACACCACAGATGTTTCCTTTGCATTCGCTATTAAATAATTTACAACAGGCATTGAGCGAAGGCTTTGAAGTTACGGATGAAGCATCAGCAATGGAGTTTGTTGGGGCAAAACCTAAGTTAGTAAACGGGCGCAGTGACAACTTAAAAATTACGCGCCCAGAAGATTTAAAATTGGCTGAGTTTTATTTGAATAGTTTTTGAAGGCAAAAGCATTGACGGTTTTGGTTACTAAATCGCACTGCGCTTGCTATCGCGATTAGGTATGTCCTTTTACGACTCGCCGTGAATCCATCCTTGGAGGCTCGGAGAACACATCCGTGTGTTCTAACGGTCTTAAACGACATCCCTAATCTCGATACGCGCAGTGCTTATCTAGAAATAGCGCTAGAAATTCAACTTGTAGAGTGAGCGTAGAAACGTATTACCGGTATGTGAAGTGCCTAAATAGACGTAGCTAAAGAAAATTTATCAGTGAAACATGAGTGTGTTGAACTCAAGGCCGTCCTCGGGAGGGATCCCGAGGCCGAGTCTACAGGGATGTATTTACGACGTGCCGCAGAGTTCGATACCTCATGTTGAACAAAGCAGATTTAGAGCTTTAAAATTGAGAGTAAAAGTATGCGTATTGGTCATGGTTTTGATGTACATAAATTTGGTGAGGGTGACTTTATAACCTTAGGTGGCGTTAAGATCCCTTATAGCCAAGGTTTAATCGCCCACTCTGATGGCGATGTCGCTTTGCATGCATTATCCGATGCGTTACTGGGCGCTTGTGCACTTGGCGATATTGGCAAGCACTTCCCAGATACCGATGATGAATTTGCTGGGGCAGACAGTCGCGGTTTATTGCGCCATGTGATGACGCTAGTAACCGAGCAAGGTTATAAAATTGGCAATGTTGATGTCACCATAATTGCCCAAGCGCCTAAAATGGCACCGCACATAGAAATGATGCGTAATTTAATTGCAGAAGATCTTAATTGCAGTATCAATCAAGTCAATGTAAAAGCAACCACCACCGAAAAGTTAGGTTTCGAAGGCCGCAAAGAAGGCATCTCCGTACACGCCGTTGCTTTATTAATAGACAGAACATAGAGAAAAATAATGTGGAATTTTGATTGGCCCAAGGCCTATCCTGAAACAAATGCAAAAGGCATTTTAAAACTCAATCCAGAAGACTTTCAGGTAGATGAAATTCCACTGATGATACCCGCCGGTGAAGGTGAACATATCTACCTTCACATTAAAAAGCGTGAAGTAAATACCCACTGGGTAGCGCGTTTATTATCAGAAAAATTTAACGTTAAAGAAAACGACGTAAGCTACGCCGGGCAAAAAGACCGTTATGCTGTGACTACCCAATGGTTCAGCATCTATGCCCCTAAAATCGATATCACACTCGAAGCACGACCTTTCCCAGAAGAAGATATCGAAATACTGACTCAAACTCGCCACACTAAAAAATTACGCCGTGGCGATCTAGTGGGTAACCGTTTTAATATCGTATTGCGTGACATTAAATCAGCTGCAGCTGAATCGGTAGAAGACCGTTCTATTGAAACCTTGAAAACCGCCATAGAAAACAACCTAGAAGCGATCAAAAAAAATGGTGTACCTAACTATTTTGGTCTGCAACGTTTTGGCCGTGGTGGCGGCAATATGGATCAAGCGCTTGCCATGTTAACCGGACAGCGCCGCGAAAAGAATCGTCAAAAGAAAAGTATGTATCTGTCAGCGGCTCGTTCTTATATTTTTAACCAAGTAGTCGGCGCACGGATTGAAAAAGGATTATGGGGGCATTCTTTGGCAGGGGATGTCGATGTTGCAGTGAATGATACAAATACAGCACAAAACGCTACCGCTCCTATGTGGGGTCGTGGCCGTTTAACCTCAAAAGAAGAAACCCTGCAGTTAGAAAAAGACATCTCCGGGCCGCACCATGAATTGTGCGAAGGCATGGAGCACGCCGGTTTAAACCAAGAGCGCCGCGACATCGTTTCAAATATCGAAAACATACAATGGCAGTGGCTAGATAATAATGACTTAAATATCAGCTTCGCATTAGCATCGGGCCACTACGCAACGTCGGTCTTGCAAGAATTTATCAGCGTGACAGAACCCGATCGTTTTGAAGATAAGCTTGAAGGCAAGCCGTTTGTGTATCATGGCAGCGAAACAAATGACGCTAGTAGTAAAGAAGAGAACAAATAATGGCCTTTCTATTATCCAATGACGACGGTGCGCATGCGCCAGGGCTTGCACAACTAGCTAAAGCATTAACCGAAGCAGGATATCAACATCATGTGATTGCGCCCGATCGCGACCGCAGTGGCGTATCGAACTCATTAACCTTAGATAGACCTTTACACCCACTGTATTTAGATAACGGTTTTATTGCCATCAACGGCACACCAACCGATTGTGTGCACCTTGGGTTAAATGCTCTTTATCGTGGTGAAGACTATCAAATTGACAGGGTTATCGCAGGTATTAACTCAGGTGCAAACCTGGGTGATGATGTGATCTATTCGGGAACGGTTGCCGCGGCGATGGAAGGGCGTTTTTTAGACCGAGCGCCAATTGCTATTTCTTTGGTCGGTAAAACACATTTCGCTACGGCAGCAAAAGTTTTGGTGAACTTATTGCCGCAAATACAAGCGATTCAATTCCCATCGCGAACCATCATTAATATCAATGTTCCTGATGTACCTTATGAACAGCTAGCAGGTTTTGAAATCACTCGTTTAGGACATAGAGCGCGCTCTGATAATCCGGTATTAACAACTAACCCGCGTGGCAAAGAGTGTTATTGGATTTCCGCAGCAGGAGAAGGTGCAGACGCCGGTGAAGGCACCGATTTTCACGCAATTGCTCAAGGAAAGGTGAGTATTACACCAATTCAAGCAGATATGACCTACGGAAATGCATTAGAATACTTATCTCAGCTAACAAGCATTTAACGCTTGAGTAAATTTACAAGGATTTGCGGGTGAATGATCAACAATTAAGCGGTATTGGGATGACCTCTCAACGAACTCGCAATCGTTTAGTCGAGCGTTTGCGCGATCGCGGCATTGAAAATCAACAAGTGCTGGACGTGATAGCATCCACGCCTCGTCATATTTTTATTGATGAAGCGTTAGCTCACCGTGCCTACGAAGACAGCTCATTACCCATAGGTAATGGGCAAACCATCAGTCAGCCCTACATCGTTGCTAAGATGACAGAGTTATTACTGGCTGCAGGGCCATTAAACAATGTTCTAGAAATAGGCACAGGTTCTGGCTATCAAACGGCTATATTAGCGCCCTTGGTGAAAAAACTGAGCAGTGTTGAAAGAATAGAACCTTTATATCTCAAAGCTCGAGAACGGATAAAGCAATTAAAACTCAACAATGTGAGATTTAAACTATCAGACGGGCACTGGGGTTGGCCCCAGCAAGGGCCATACGATGGCATTATTGCAGCAGCGGCACCCGAACAAATACCACAAGGTTTATTGGATCAAATGAGCGATGGTGGCCGCATGATTCTACCTGTTGGGGGAGAGCAGCAGTCCCTCATATTAGTAACTCGCCAAGGTAATTACTGGCAAAAAACAGTATTAGAAGACGTTAAATTTGTGCCATTTTTAAGTGGTATTAAAAACAATTAATTACTGATACATCATTGTGACTGCTTATAGCGTCATAAAACCTGCTTTAGCAGGTTTTTTTTTACTAAATTAGTTTAAAAACACCTTAATAAGATACAAATATCTTGTTATCAATTAAAAGGAAATCATGTGAAATACCTTGGCGTATATGTAAAAGGCATGGCTATGGGCTGCGCAGATGTTATTCCAGGCGTCTCAGGTGGCACCATTGCCTTTATTACCGGGATTTATACAGAACTGTTGGAATCCATTAAATCGGTCAATCTAAACACTGTTAAAACACTTTTCACCCAAGGCCCAAAAGCAGCTTGGCAATCGATTAATGGCACTTTTTTAATTACCTTGCTTGCTGGAATTTTAACCGCCATTTTAAGCTTGGCTAAAGTAATCCATTACCTATTAGACACCCAAGCGATCTTAGTTTGGTCTTTCTTTTTTGGCTTAATACTGGCCTCTAGTATCCATATGGCAAAACAAATCACACAGTGGAAAATCACCACTAATTTAGCGCTAATAATAGGTATACTCATCGCCGCTTTCATCAGCCTTGCTAGCCCAACCAGCATAGAGGCCAGTTATATCAATATCTTTATAGCAGGCAGTATTGCAATTTGTGCGATGATTTTACCCGGTATTTCCGGCAGCTTTATCTTATTGCTCATGGGCCTTTATGGGCCAGTTTTAGCAGCCATCAAAGGTTTTCAGCTTGATATTATGACGGTATTTGCAGCGGGTGCAGTGATTGGATTAATGTTATTTTCACGGGTATTAAGTTGGCTTTTAGCCCATTACAAGGATCTTATGTTCAGCCTATTGACAGGTTTTATGCTGGGCGCACTGTTAAAAGTATGGCCTTGGAAAGAAATTATTAGCGTTCGTTTAAACAGTAAAGGGGTCGAAGTGCCTTTTCAAGAGATGGTTCGCTTGCCGCAATGGGCAAATAATGATCAGATTGAAGCCGCTTTAGTCGCTGCAATTGTCGGTTTTGCCTGTGTACTTTTGTTAGAAAAAGTATCTAACCGCTTAGAAAACTAGAATAATAGACAAAATAAAGTCTCTTTAGCAGTTGCCATTAGTTTGAGCGAACTTGACTAAAGAGACAAATATTTCATAAATAAGCGACTGATCTTTCAAATTTATGTGAAAGGTAGCAAATTTAAATTTTTATTTAATAATTTTTTAGATTCTTTTGTTATTAAATTTTATTTTTATATTCTTATAAGTTCAGATATTGTCGGTCTCAGTAAAAGGCGTATTGCTGTTATGTATGTGTGTCAAAAAAACAACAGTCGAAAGCAAATGTTTCAAATCGTTAATTTTCTACTCATCCTTGTATTTAGTGTAGGAATGACAGGTTGTATCAATAGTCGAGAATTTATATCAACTGAAGAGAAGTTCAGTAAAAGTCAAAAGGTGACGGGTTTTCATGTAGTGGAAAAAGGCGACACATTATTTTCTATAGCATGGACTTACGGTTGGGATTACAAGCAGTTAGCAAACGCTAACTCTATTGCTAAGCCTTACACCATTTATGCTGGACAAAAAATTGACATCACCAATCCGGGCTCCTATAAAAGTTCGACTAAAGTACCAAGTGTCGGAAAATCGACGAAAGTCACAAAGAACAAGAAAAGTCCTACCAGCAGCCCTAGACAAACCAAGCAAACCGCCTCAACTAAACCATCGTTAAGTAATAACTATCAGTGGAAATGGCCTGCAAACGGCACCGTAATTGATAAATTCTCTACTAAAAAGCCAGTCAATAAGGGTATTGATATCGCCGGAAAAAAAGGCGAATCTGTATTTGCAACTGCGGCAGGGGAAGTCGTTTATGCAGGTAAGGGGCTTCGTGGTTATGGTAATTTAGTCATCATAAAACACGACGAATCATTCTTAAGTGCATACGCTCATACAAGCCGTATTTTGGTCCGCGAAAAAGAAAAGATTAAAGCGGGGCAAATAATTGCCGAAATAGGTTCTACTGGAACAAACAAAGTAAAACTTCACTTTGAGATCCGCCGAAACGGCAGACCAGTAGACCCCCTTCGTTATTTACCCAAAAGGTGATGACTGGGAGGATAAAAATAAATTGAGCATTCTGGTATCAAAATAATTCAGACAGCAAATACCAGAGTGAATAAAAAGGCGGAACGCGATATGGCAGCTCAACAGAAAACAAAAATTGAAAGTTTTGGTGATGCAGTAATTGAAGCACCGACTGCAACGGTGTCTAACAGTGATGCTGAACCCATATCTTTAGAGTCTGCTGAAAAAATCAAATCTGAACGTTTTATTGCCGAGTCTAGTTCAAGCAAAGTGCTTGATGCAACTCAGATGTATTTGAATGAAATCGGTTTTTCACCGTTGTTGTCACCTGAAGAAGAAGTACATTTTGCCCGCCTGGCGCGCAAAGGTGATGAGAAAGGCCGCAAACGCATGATCGAAAGTAACCTGCGTTTGGTTGTCAAAATTTCACGTCGTTATATCAATCGCGGTTTATCGCTGTTAGACCTGATCGAAGAAGGTAACTTAGGCTTAATTCGCGCTGTTGAAAAATTCGATCCAGAGCGCGGTTTCCGTTTTTCAACCTACGCCACTTGGTGGATTCGTCAAACTATCGAACGCGCCATTATGAATCAAACTCGCACGATTCGATTACCGATTCATGTGGTGAAAGAATTAAATGTGTACTTGCGCGCGGCCCGCGAATTATCCCAAAAGCTTGATCATGAACCTACCGCCGAAGACATTGCTGATTTATTAGATCGCCCCGTTGAAGATGTGAAACGTATGTTGGCACTCAACGAACGTGTTACGTCTGTAGATACACCGCTTGGCCCAAATTCTGATCAATGCTTACTGGATACGGTTGCCGATGACCGCAGCGCTGATCCTTGCACCAGCTTACAAAATAACGACATCACAGGAAGTCTCTCCGATTGGTTGGATGAGCTATCAGAAAAGCAACGTGAGGTTGTATCCCGTCGATTTGGCCTTAGAGGATATGAGACTAGCACTTTAGAAGAAGTCGGTCGTGAGATTGGTCTAACGCGTGAGCGTGTGCGCCAAATTCAAGTTGAAGCACTAAAGCGTTTACGCGATATTATGGAAAGCCAAGGATTAAACGCAGCGACTATATTTGGTGATGCTTAATTGAGGATGCGTTATTTGTGCTCAATGACTCTAACGCGCTGTTAAAACAGCGAGTAAAAAAAAGGCTACTCTAAGAGTAGCCTTTTTTATGCGTGGAGCTAAAAAGTGCTTTAATTATCTTTCTAGATATTGCAGCTTGTTAGGCACACCATCCCACTCTTCTGCATCAGCAGGGGCATCTTTCATTTCTGTAATGTTGTTATCGCGCCATTCTTCTGCAAGCTCCGCGTTTAATTCAATAAACTGTTGCTGATCTGCAGGCACTTCATCTTCAGAGAAGATGGCTTGTGCAGGACACTCAGGTTCACATAACGCACAGTCGATACACTCATCTGGGTCAATAACCAAAAAGTTAGGGCCTTCGTAGAAGCAATCTACAGGGCAAACTTCGACACAGTCTGTGTGTTTACACTTAATACAATTATCACCTACTACAAATGTCATTGCAGTCACTCTCCTCATCTAATTGGATCTATGCCCATCACGGTGGCGACATTCTAGTGATGCCGTTTAAATACCGCAAGGTTATACATGGAATAAACTTATACCATTGTAAACTATCGATATAAAATATTTTGTTATATCTACCATCTTTTTAACTCAACATTGATTTAAGTCGATATATCTCGTCTAAGGCTTGGCGTGGTGTTAAATCATCGACAGACAAATCAGCAATCGCCAGCTCTACATCAGATGGAGCTTGGGCAAACATATCGGATTGCATAGGCGATGATTCTGGCTTGGCCGATCTTGGCTCTCCTTCTAGCAGTTGAAGCTTTTGCCTTGCTTGCTGAATAACAATCTTAGGAACACCGGCAAGTTGTGCCACCTGTAAACCATAACTTTGGCTAGCCGGGCCAGGCTCAACGTTATGCAGAAATATAATGCGATCATCGTGCTCGGTAGCTGTTAGATGAACATTAACCACACCTGCTATCTGCTCGGGCAAAGTGGTCATCTCAAAGTAGTGAGTTGCGAATAACGTTAATGCTTCAACTTTTTCAGCCAAATGTACCGCTGCCGCCCAAGCCAGAGATAAGCCATCAAAGGTGCTGGTACCTCGGCCTACTTCGTCCATCAATACCAAGCTATTAGGAGTGGCGTTATGTAAAATATTAGCAGTTTCGGTCATTTCGACCATAAAGGTAGAGCGGCCACCGGCGAGATCATCAGAAGAACCCATACGAGTAAAAATACGATCTATAGGGCCTATTTTGGCGTGATCAGCAGGCACATAGCTGCCTATATGAGCCAGCAGCACAATTAGCGCATTTTGGCGCATGTAGGTCGATTTACCCCCCATGTTAGGGCCTGTAATAATTAACATACCTTGATCATTATTTAGGGTTACACCGTTGGCGACAAAAGGATCGTCAATGATTTCTTCGACCACAGGGTGGCGACCTGCATTAATATAAATGCCACGTTCTGCACTCAGCTCTGGCGCTGTAAACCTTAACGTAGAAGCCCGCTCGGCTAAATTCACCAACACATCCAATTCAGCTAACCCACTGGCAGTATCTTGTAGATTGAATATATCTTGGGCTAAACGTTGTATTAATTGCTCATACAAATATTTTTCACGCGATAACGAGCGGCTTTTAGCACTAAGGGCTTTGTCTTCAAACTCTTTCAACTCTGGGGTAATAAAGCGCTCAGCATTTTTTAACGTCTGGCGACGAACGTACTCAACAGGGGCAGCAGCGGATTGAGCTTTACTGATTTCAATAAAATAACCATGAACACGGTTATAGCCAACCTTGAGCGTTGAAATGCCGGTTTTTTCTCTTTCGCGCTGCTCTATTTCTAGTAAATAGTCACCGGCGTTTTGACTAATTGAGCGTAACTCATCTAATTGCTCATCATAGCCTTCAGCAATAACCCCACCATCACGGATAATTACTGGCGGATTATCGATAATCGCCGCTTGTAACTCATCTACCCATTGTGGGTATTGCTTTATCAGTGCAGATAGCTCTTTGGCTCGACTGGCGGATAATTCAGCTAAAAGTAATTGCAGTTCAGGTAGGCGCGCTAACGCATCTCGTAAGCGAGCGATATCACGTGGGCGAGCCGAACCCAAGGCAATGCGCGATAAAATACGTTCAATATCACCAATGCCCTTTAGCTGCTGATGCAAAGGCTCCCAATGATAATCTGCAATCGACTCAGCAATTAACTGTTGGCGTTGTTGTAATGTAACGTGATTGCGAATAGGGCGGTTTAACCAGCGGCGTAATAAGCGACTGCCCATCGAAGTGGCAGTCCGATCCATTACCCAAGCCAAAGTATGATCATTTTCACCTTTTTGGTTAACATCAATCTCAAGGTTACGACGACTGGCAGGATCAATAATAATGGCATCGTTGGGTTGCTCAATCAGCAACGAACGCACATGGGGTAAATCTGAGCGTTGTGTATCTTGTGCGTATTGCAATAATGCCCCCGCAGCTTGAATAGCAACGGATAAATGTTCACAGCCAAAGCCGGTTAAATCTTTGGTTTTTAATTGCGTTGTTAATAATCGAAATGCGGTATCGGATTCAAAATGCCAAGGTGATTGAGACTTTGCTCCTGGGCGCGCAGTAATCGCTTCAACGAAACTGTGATCTTCGTTATACAGCAGCTCGGCAGGTTTAATGCGTTCCAGTTCTGCAAGCAGGGCATCGATGCTGTTCACTTCCATAATCACAAAACGACCAGAACTAATATCTAACAGCGCTATGCCATATAAATCGCATTTTGCGCTTTTCTGCTTGTTGATCGCTACCAATAAATTATCACGGCGCTCATCTAAAAAGGCTTCATCACTTAATGTGCCAGGAGTAATCACCCTGACTACTTGACGTTCAACGGGGCCTTTAGACGTTGCCGGATCACCAACTTGTTCGGCAATGGCTACCGAAACACCTAAACGCACAAGCTTACCGATATAGCCCTCTGCCGCGTGATAGGGGATGCCCGCCATAGGAATCGGTTCACCACCACTATGACCGCGAGCGGTGAGGGTAATGTCTAAAAGTCGTGAAGCATTGCGCGCATCATCGTAAAACAGCTCGTAAAAATCCCCCATGCGATAAAAAAGCATGATGTCTGGGATTTCAGCCTTCAGGCGGAAGTATTGCTGCATCATAGGGGTAGCGGTTGCTGGTTTACTCATATTTGCGCAGAATTCCTAAATATAAATATAAAAAACAGCATTGTAAGTGATTGTGAGGCAATTGAACAAAGCATCTGCGAAATGGGCATTAGTCAATGAATTAAAAAAGAAAACCTTAATGCTAAAAAGTACGGCGTTAAGAAAAAAATAGTACTGGACAAAACACTGTATATTTTGTCTCCGCTACTGAAAATTTTAGGTGTGAAAAAAATAATTGGTACCTTGAGATTCATTATTCATGGGGTCTGTAGAGGAGTTGATTGTTTTTTGTTATACGAAATCAATTTTATGACTTGGCCTATCTCATAAGCTATGCTTAAATACTGGTTAAATCTACAGTAAACAACAAGCTGATTAGAATAATCTAATCATCTCAGCTAAATATAAGGATCGTCATAATGGATGCAAATAAGCAAAAAGCACTTGATGCGGCACTAGGTCAAATTGAACGCCAGTTCGGTAAAGGCTCTATTATGAAAATGGGTGACCAGCCGCGCGAAGCTATTCCATCGGTGTCAACGGGTTCATTAACGTTAGACATTGCGTTAGGCATAGGCGGTTTACCTTACGGCCGTATTGTTGAAATTTATGGGCCAGAAAGCTCGGGTAAAACGACGTTGTGTTTGTCGGTAATGGCAGAAGCGCAAAAGCAAGGTAAAACCGTTGCTATAGTAGATGCTGAGCACGCGCTTGATCCACTTTATGCTGAAAAACTAGGTATTGATTTAGATACATTGATAGTGTCTCAACCAGATACGGGCGAGCAAGGCTTGGAAATTACCGATAGCCTAGTACGTTCAGGTGCAGTAGACGTGATCGTAGTCGACTCCGTTGCCGCATTAACACCTAAAGCAGAAATTGAAGGCGACATGGGCGATCACCACGTTGGTTTGCAAGCACGTTTAATGTCGCAAGCGTTGCGCAAATTAACCGCTAACGTTAAAAATGCTAATTGCCTAGTGATCTTTATTAACCAAATCCGCATGAAAATTGGTGTGATGTTTGGTAATCCAGAAACAACGACGGGTGGTAATGCACTGAAATTTTATTCGTCTGTTCGTTTAGACATTCGTCGTACCGGTGCAGTGAAGCAAGGTGATGAAGTAACCGGTAACGAAACACGAGTTAAAGTGGTTAAAAACAAAGTTGCACCGCCGTTTAAACAAGCCGAATTTCAGATCATGTATGGTGAAGGTATTTACCACATGGGCGAAGTGATTGACTTGGGCGTTAAGTGTGGCTTGGTTGATAAATCCGGTGCTTGGTATGCATACCAGGGCGATAAGATTGGTCAAGGTAAAGCGAACGCCGCTAAATTCTTAACCGAAAATCCTGAGATTGCAGAAGTGATTGAGGCTGAAATTCGTAAGCAATTACTTGCACCGACAGTGACCGAAAAGAAAACAGATGCTGCAAAAGCTAAAGAAAAAGACAGCAAAAAAGAAAAAGATGCAGACCCAAAAGCTGAATCTTAATTTGCTTTCAAATAAGAGATAGTCAGTTTGTTTTCAAACTATTCAAAGCGCTCACAATCAGCAGGTTTTGCAAAGCCTGCTGAATTATCTGACAGCGATTTACGAGTGGCAGCAATTAATTTGCTGTCACGTCGTGAATATTCTCTTCACGAGCTATTTCAAAAGCTCGAACCACGCAGTAAAAGTGAAACTCAAGTTCATAACTTATTAGAAAAGTTAGTGGAAGCGGGTTATCAAAGCGATCAACGATTTGCTGAATCTTTTTTACGTTCTCGTATAAATAGAGGCTTAGGCCCAATGCGAATTCAACGCGAATTAAAAGACAAAGGCATAAACCCACATTTAATCGAACAAGTATTTAGTGAAGAAATTGATTGGTTTCATCATGCTTTTGAAAGCGGTTTAAAAAAATCAAATAACCTGGATCTTGGTGACTATAAAGATAAGCAAAAGCTGTATCGCTATTTGGCTTATCGTGGATTTGCTATGGATCAAATCCAATATGCAATCGAACAATTCCAAGAAATATCTCGCACTTAATTAATATACTGTCATTAATGACGTTGCACCGTATTAGTTTTTCAATTCGTTGACACTATTTACAAAAGTAATATTATTTGCCCGAAAACAAATAAAACGATCAATCATCATATTGATACATTACTAGGGATGGGTAAATGAAGGTATTGCCACAAGTAACAGTTCCCTATGTGCGCTTACTTTACAATTTTTGGATTGAACAGGGTGTTCCCCAAGATGTTCTTGACGATCTGTTAAAGGTGAATTTAGCCGAAGATGACCTTGTTGATTTTAGCCTTTCTAGTGATCAGTTATTTAAATTGCACAAGGCTGCTATTGCTTACACCCAAGATACTTCTCTAGGTATAAAGTTGGGGTTGCATTTGGCGGATAAAAATCTGGTTATTTCTAAGCTGGTTTTAACTGCGCCTACTCTTCAAGATAGTGTGCAAGCATTAATAACGTATTCGAGCTTAATTTCAGAATCCGGTTACTTCCAATATTTGCCTCAGTTTAATCATCATCAACCTGCCACTGAATATACTTTATCTTTTGTTGCTCATTCTGGTAATTCAATTAGCAGCTATCAGTTAGATATGGTGTTTGCTGTTGTTATTGCTTGGTTTAAGCACATTCTTCCAAACAACTCAGCCGAATTAATTTATCATTCGAGTGTCGAAGAATTAAACTCACCTAAATACAGTGATTTATTAGGTTGTGAAGTGAAGGCAGCTAAAGATACGTATTTATTAATTCCAGAAAAATTATTACAACACAAAAATGTTTTATCGTGTTTTAACACACACCAACAAGAATTAAAAAAGCTACAACGTTTATTAAAAAGAAGACAAGAAAATTTAGTTTGGTATAAAAAAGTGCAGACTGCAGTTGAAAATTGCCTTAATAATTCTAGCTGCTTAACCAATCAAGAATGTGTTGCTGATTCATTAAATCTCAGCGTCAGAAACATGCAGAGGAAACTTAAAAAATTAGGTATTAATTATCAAACGATTTTGGATGAGCAACGGAAAACCTTGGCACTAAAGCTATTGCAAGAAAACACAGCCACCTTATCAGAAATATCAGATATTGTGGGGTTTACAGAGCCCAGTGCATTTTATAAAGCGTTTCGACGTTGGACCGGAAAACGACCCGGGCAGTACCGCCCGGATAGTGATGGCTAAGTGATTAATGCAGTTTAAGTCGGGGCCGAATAACCTTATTAATATGCCCAACCAAAGATAAAAGTAGGGTATGAAAATAACCATGCAGTGCTATTTGATGCAAACGGTATAGCGAGACATATACAACTCTAGCAATGCGCCCCTCAATCATCATAGAGCCCTTGTTTAAGTTACCCATCAAGCTGCCCACTGTAGAGTAGCGGCTTAAAGAAACCAAAGAACCCTTATCGCGATAAACAAAGTTAGGTGGGGTTTTCCCCGCTTTTAATGCCCCAAGTACTTTTAATAAATGGCTAGCTTGCTGATGAGCCGCTTGGGCTCTTGGCGGAATCGCCATGCCATTTTCTTGCAACAAAAACGAACAATCACCTATAGCAAAAATATCATCGTCTACTGTGGTTTGTAAGCTGGGTTTAATGGCAAGCTGATTCACTCGGTTGGTTTCTAAACCATCAATGTTGGCTAAAAAATCAGGCGCTTTGACGCCTGCAGCCCACACCTTTAAAGTGGCGTTTATGGTGTCACCTGTTTTAGTAATAAAGCCTTTTTCAGTAATCTCGGTGATCATGGTATTGGTGAGTACATTAACACCTAATTTCTCTAACTCACGTTTGGCCGCATTAGAAATACGTTTTGGCAGTGCCGGTAAAATATTTGGCCCTGCTTCAACAAGAGACACGTTTAATTTATCTGTTTTAAATTGGCTCATACCATAACGAGCAAGTGCTTCTGTTGTGTTATAAAGTTCTGCCGATAACTCAACCCCCGTTGCACCCGCACCAACAATGGCAACACTCAAACCTTCTGGGTTGCTACTGCCGTTGGCTTTAATAAATTGATTCAGTAATTTCTGGTGAAATATTTCTGCTTGAACGCGAGCATCTAAAAAATAACAATGCTCAGCAGCACCCTTAGTACCAAAATCATTGGTAACACTGCCCAGGGCAATCACCAGTTGCTGATATTCTATTTCTCTAAGGGGCAGTATTTCTTCTTCACCATCATAAATAGGGGATAGTTGAATAACTTTGCGATCGCGTTTAAGTCCACACATTCTACCAAGGTGAAAATGAAAGCCATGCTTTTTACCATGAGCTTGGTAATTTAATTCATCAATACCAGAATCCAACGCACCTGTGGCAACTTCGTGTAAGAGTGGCTTCCAAAGGTGAGTGTGGCTGGCATCAATAAGATGAATTTCAGCTTTAGACTTTTTACCCCATTTGCGACCCAGTTGTGTAGCAAGCTCTAAACCGCCTGCGCCACCGCCAACAATAACTATTTTTTGCACAATTAAATCCTGAATACGTGGGAGTTGGTGATCGTATTATATCCGACTCATTGTAGAGAGTGGAAAATTAATAAACTAATCAGCATCGATACAGAGGTGTTTCTATGATTGTAATGAACTCTGTTGTTATAACCTTTGTTGTTATAACCTTTGTTGTAATAATTGGCGGCAAGAACGCTGGTTAAGTGCTTCTTCTGCACTCACAGCAGTTAGGCTGTCGCAGCGCTTTAATGTAGCAAGTAAAAGACTGTCGTAATCACTATCGTCTAGACGCAATATGAATTGGGCAAACTCATTATGCAAGACCGTTAAAGACGGGTAGGACTGAAGAACTTTTTTAAATAACGCCATAGATTCATCTTCATCAGCGCCAAAGGTCATACCTGCAACAAAACCGCCAACTCGTTCGATAATACCGGCATCAATACTTGCAATGATAGCAACATATAATGGGTGATCTGGTGAGTGTTGTTGCAATTTTTCTAGCGTATCTTGAGTGACCGTAATTAAACCAGAGGCAGTAGCCGCACTAGTAGACATAAGCTCTAAGCGTCTGGCCTTTTGGTAAGCGTCACCAAAGAAAATAAAATCATACTTATCTGCAAAAGGCAGTATTTTTGCAAATTCTTGATCAGCTTCGACAAAAAGCTGTTCCTTTTGCTTAGCGTCTTTGACTAAATACGTTGTATAAATCAACTTTGCATAAAGCGCAGGTCCCATTGCAATTGGCCCTAAAGAAATTCCCATAGAATATGCTTGCTGATATTGACCTTGAAAATGCAAACGCCAAACATCTTGAACAAGCAGTGCAAGTTCTTGGTAATCATTCATCGATGCTGATAAAGCTGGGTGAGCGCCTTCTTTATTGGCGGCAAGCAGTTGCTGTTCAGCTAATCTAGGGTTGCTCTTTAGCATTGATTCAATAACAGTAGCGTCAGGAAATGGCAATTTTGTTGCTGCAGCCAAGGTTGGCCAATGCTCTTTTAGTTTATTGCCAGCAAAATCTAATTGAGGTAAATCTTGCGGATAAGCATGCCATTAAGCATTTGTTGTGTCTGAATTAATGTCTACAGAATAAGAAAGTGGAGAAAATACAAGGCTTAAAAGAGCCGCGAGCAAGACAATTGAAGTATTAAGTAAGCGCATGAAATAAGTCTCAAAATATCAAAGCGCGAAGTATAAGGATTGTAAGGTAAAAATTAAGGGTTAACTCCCGCCAAAAGGCAGGAGTTAACTACAAGTGCTTATCTAGTAAAAAGCTATTTATTTAAAAGCGATTTATTTAAAAGCAGGCCCAGAAGTTTTACCCACAGCTTTTAATATTTTGGCTAGTGGACAAAAGCCAGTAAACGCAGCTTGTAACATATTAAGCCCAATAAAGGCGGTAAACCCTAGCCAGTAGATTGAGTGCAGTTGAGAAAGAGAAACGCTCAATAAAATGAAAATACCGGCAATGGCAAAAACGAGGCGATCAATGTTCATAAATTACTCCAATAATTGATTATACTTATATTCTTATACAGTTATGTAGTTGCGTCAACAAACTTCTTCAATACTGACAGTTTCTTTAAAGAGACCTGTTAAAATTAACCCAATAACATTGATTTAGTTTTTCTTTTCAAGGTTTTCTTGCCGCTTGCTTCTTATTATTCCTCGCGAGGCAAGCTATAATCTCGATTAATTATTTATCCAATTTATTTCAGCAGTGCTGATGGACCCGTTTACCTTATGAAAAGCTCTGATATTCGCCAAGCGTTCTTAAATTATTTTAACTCCAAAGGCCACGAAATTGTTGCCTCTAGCCCTTTAATTCCTGGTAATGATCCTACGTTATTGTTTACCAATGCGGGCATGGTTCAATTTAAAGATGTTTTTTTAGGCCAAGATGATCGCAGTTATACCAGAGCGACTTCTTCTCAGCGTTGTGTTCGCGCCGGTGGTAAGCATAACGATTTGGAAAATGTGGGCTATACCGCCCGTCACCACACGTTTTTTGAAATGTTAGGTAACTTCAGTTTTGGCGATTATTTTAAGCAAGATGCAATCAAATTTGCTTGGGAGTTCTTAACCTCGAAAGAGTGGATGAACCTACCAGAAGATAAACTCTTGGTGACGGTGTACGCCGATGACCAAGAAGCGTATGACATTTGGCATAAAGAAATGGGCCTAAGTGAAGATAAGATCATTCGTATTGGTGACAATAAAGGTGCTAAATACGCTTCCGACAATTTCTGGTCGATGGGCGATACTGGGCCTTGTGGACCGTGTACTGAAATTTTTTATGATCATGGCGAACACATTTGGGGTGGTAAGCCAGGTACGCCAGAAGAAGATGGCGATCGCTTTATTGAAATCTGGAACAACGTATTCATGCAGTTCAACCGCACTGAAGACGGTGTTATGCATCCGTTGCCTAAGCCATCGGTTGATACAGGCATGGGCCTTGAACGTATCTCAGCTATTATGCAGGGAGTACACAGCAACTATGAAATCGATTTATTCCAAGCATTATTAAAAGGTGCGGCACAAGTTACCGGTTGCAATGATCTAGAAAACAAATCTTTACGAGTAATTGCGGACCACATTCGTTCAACCAGCTTCTTAATTGTTGATGGGGTTTATCCGTCTAATGAAGGTCGTGGTTATGTATTGCGCCGTATTATTCGCCGCGCGGTGCGCCATGGTCATATGTTGGGCGCAGACGTTGGGTTTTTCCATAAGTTAGTCGCTTCATTGGTCACTCAAATGGGTGATGCCTACCCAGAATTAATTACTTTGCAAGCGCAAGTTGAAAAAGTACTGCGCTTAGAAGAAGAGCAGTTTGCTAAAACCCTAGATAAAGGCATGAGCATTTTAAATGATGCCATTGCAGTTCTTGAGGGCGATACCATTGCCGGCGAAACCGTTTTCAAACTTTATGATACTTACGGTTTTCCAATGGATTTAACCGCAGATGTAGCCCGTGAAAAGAATTTAAAAATTGATGAGGCAGGCTTTGAAAAAGCCATGGATCATCAGCGCGCTACCGCGAGAGCGGCGGGCAACTTCTCTATAAAGGGCGGAGAATCTTTAGACATAGAAGGTGAAACCACTTTCTTGGGCTACGACAATCTAGTTAACCAAGGCTCAGTGCAGGGTTTGTTTGTTGGCGGTAATAAAGTCGATAGCATCTCTTCCAATAATGGTGCGGGCACTGAAGCGTTAATCGTTTTAGACGAAACGGCTTTTTATGGCGAGTCCGGTGGCCAAGCTGGTGATAGTGGCTTCTTGAAGGCTGAAGGTGTTGTTTTTCAAGTGAAAAATACGGTTAAAGAAAGTGGCAATCACGTTCATCAAGGGGTGTTAGTAGAAGGTTCGATCAAGGTCGGTGACACGCTCACCGCAAAAGTCGATGCTGAAAAACGAGCAGCGACCACTTTGCATCATTCTGCAACGCACATATTGCATGCCGCTTTACGCAATGAACTGGGTGCTCATGTGGCGCAAAAAGGTTCATTAGTAACTTACGATAAACTGCGTTTTGATTTCTCGCACCTAGAAGCTATGACCGCTGAAGAGATTGCTCGCATTGAAAACCGTGTAAATGCTGAAATTCGAGACAACAGCGAAATTACCACACGCTTAATGAATATCGACGATGCTAAAAATAGCGGCGCTATTGCTTTGTTTGGTGAGAAATACGACGACGAAGTACGTGTGCTTGGCATGGGTACTGGGCAAGGTGCAGATCAGTTTTCAATAGAATTATGTGGCGGAACACACGCTAAGCGCACAGGTGATTTAGGGTTGTTTAAAATCATTTCAGAAGCCAGTGCTGCCGCCGGTGTACGTCGTTTAGAAGCCGTTGCTGGGCAAGCGGCATTGGACTTTGTGGCCGCGCAAGAAAAAACATTAAATATCATCGCTCGATCGGTTAAAGCCAGTAGTGATAATGTCGGTGAAAAAGTTGAGCAAGCCATTGCCAAAAATCGCCAATTAGAAAAAGAATTGGAAGCATTAAAAGCAAAGTTAGCGAGTTCTGCAGGTTCCGATCTAGCCTCGCAAGCGATTGAAGGTAATGGTTTTAAAATCTTATCTGCACGTATAGATGGCACCGATGTGCCGACCATGAAAACCACCTTAGATCAGCTTAAAGATAAGTTGGGCTCTGCGGTGATTATGCTGGCCGCTGAAACAGAAGGAAAAGTAACCTTGCTGGCGGGTGTTACTAAAGACCTTATTGGTAAAATCAAAGCCGGTGATATTGTTAAAGAGTGCGCCCCGTTTGTTGACGGACGTGGGGGCGGTAAGCCAGAAATGGCTCAGGCCGGTGGTAAAAATGCCGCAGGTATTCCACAAGCATTAGCCGCGTTTAAATCCTTGGTTGAGGCACTTTAAAAGTCAGTGTTGTGGCCACTCTATGCGGTGCTTATCGCATAGATTTTTCTTAAAGGTGATTGATTCTAATATCAATCGCCTTTTTTTGATTTTGTGACCTAGGTTTTGATTTAATAATGCACAGATTTAGTGTTTAATTGGGGCCCTTTTTTCTTTAGCTAGTAAGAACCATGGCTTTATACGTACAGAAGTACGGCGGGACTTCGGTAGGCACCGTCGAGCGCATCGAGCATGTTGCTGATAAAATTAAGTCCTTCCACGACGCAGGTCATCAAATGGTGATTGCTGTGTCTGCCATGAGCGGTGAGACAAATCGTCTTATAGCGCTCGCCAACGGCATTACAGAGAATCCAACCCCACGCGAAATGGATGTGTTGGTTTCTACTGGTGAGCAAGTAACCATCGCTTTATTAGCAATGGCTCTGCAAAAACGTGGCGTTGCGGCAACCTCATTTACTGGTTGGCAAGTAGGTATCAATACCGACAGCTCTCACATGAAAGCGCGTATAGAAAGTATTGACACCGACGCTCTCAGAAAACAGCTAGATGCCGGAAAGGTATGTATTGTTGCTGGTTTTCAGGGTGTTGACGCCAATAACAATATCACCACACTTGGTCGCGGCGGTTCAGATACCACAGGTGTTGCTTTAGCGGCGGCATTAGGTGCTGACGAAGCGCAAATTTATACCGATGTGGATGGCGTATATACAACAGATCCTCGAGTTGTTCCTAATGCACGTCGCATGGAAAAAGTGACGTTTGAAGAAATGCTAGAAATGGCAAGTTTAGGTTCAAAAATATTACAAATTCGTTCGGTCGAATTTGCTGGCAAATACAAGGTACCACTGCGCGTACTATCTAGTTTTGAAGATGGTCCTGGCACACTCATTACAATGGAGGAGGATATCTCCGTGGAAAATCCTGTTATTTCTGGTATCGCGTTTAATCGTGATGAAGCCAAAGTTACCGTTAAAGGTGTGCCTGATATTCCTGGCGTAGCTTCGAAAATTTTATGTCCAATCAGTGATGCAAATGTAGAAGTCGACATGATCGTGCAAAACGTTGCCGATGATGGTACCACCGACTTCACCTTTACTGTTCATAGAAATGACTATGCCAAAGCGTTAGAAGTATTAAAAAACACAGCCTCAGAACTGGGTGCACGCGAAGTATCAGGCACCGACGACATCTGTAAAGTATCAATGGTTGGTGTGGGTATGCGCTCTCACGCTGGTGTTGCCAGTAAAATGTTCAAAGTATTAGCAGACGAGTCTATTAATATTAAAGCGATTACCACTTCTGAAATTAAAATCTCGGTCGTTATCGATGAAAAGTATCTAGAGCTTGCTGTGCGTGCATTGCATACAGCTTTTGATCTAGATGCTAAAGAAACTGTGTAACACAATTTACTTTGAGTTATGCACATGCAGGGGCCGGAGTGCCCTTGTAGTTGCTTAGTTTTTGTTTTTTTACCGAAATACTTTCTTTTTGTTTAATCTAAGCAATACTAAGTTAACGTATAAAGTAAGACTAAGCGCACCGCTAAAGCCTTTGCTTTAGCAAACACCCTAGAAGCAGTTTGTAACGTAATAAGTACTCATAAAAGAGTGCGTAAATAAGATTGGGAGAATCTAATGTTAATTTTAACTCGCCGAGTAGGCGAAACACTTATGATTGGTGACGAAGTTACCGTAACGGTATTGGGTGTTAAAGGTAACCAAGTACGTATTGGTGTTAATGCACCGAAAGAAGTTGCCGTGCATCGTGAAGAGATTTATCAGCGCATTCAACGCGAGAAAACCGGTGAAGGCGAACCAAGCGGAAACTTCTAACGTATTAATATTTATGAAAAAAATCTAATTATTTTCATAAATAGACTATGCAAAAGAAAAAAACATGGTATTATCTTCGCCGTGTTCAGGAGAGGTGGCCGAGTGGCTGAAGGCGCGCCCCTGCTAAGGGCGTATAGGAGAAATCCTATCGAGGGTTCGAATCCCTCTCTCTCCGCCACAATTTAATGTCGTAAGACATTGGTGTATTGAATAACAAACGTTGGTAAAGCTTAATTTAAGCATTGACAGCAAATTGTTAATCTGTAAAATACGCCGCCACGATGTGCGCTTGTAGCTCAGCTGGATAGAGTACCTGGCTACGAACCAGGTGGTCG
>OJGH01000001.1_pt1 | contig 153589 bp, 130 predicted proteins | sample 1594641 | NCBI WGS metagenome assembly OJGH01 (sample SAMN05416894, study PRJEB24817) | seawater metagenome | isolation source: Sea water | place: Canada:Atlantic | collected 2013-11 | reverse complement strand
TTTTTGTCGAGCTGAACCTCGACCTACTTTAATTTTTATTTCGGTTTACGTTTTTTGTCGAGCTGAACCTCGACCTACTTTAATTTTTATTTCGGTTTACGTTTTTTGTCGAGCCGTACCTCGACCTACTTTAATATTTGTTTATTAGTACAAATACGGTTCAAATTCTTTAAAGCAGCTTGGGCTAATGACTATTTGCTGGGCTTCGGGTTTTGGTTGGTAGTGGTCTAGGCGCAGGCGTTGCAGTAAATACCTTGCTAGTGCAGCGCGTACGGGTATTTCTCGCACCCAACTGCCCTGTTCGTTCTGCTGCATTTGGTAATCTAGAGCGATGATGCGTTGTTGTTGTTCGTTGAGGCGGCTGTCGGGTTCTATTTTGAGTACCAGCTGGCTATTCCATTCTTGGTCTTGTTCTTTGCCATGGGTGCTTGGGCCTTCAAATTCGGGTTTGAGGGCTTCATTTTCAAAGCAGAATCGAGAGAGTACAAAGTCGCGGTAGGCGTTGTTTTTTTCACAATGCGCGCGAACGTGGTAGCGCAGGCCGTCGAATACCAAGCTGTGTGGGCTGATGATGCGCGACTCATAATCGGGGCTGGATAATGACTGATAGCCAATATCGATGCGTTGTTGGTTACGAATGGCGCGCAGTATTGGGCGTATTAAATTAGGGTCGATGTTACGCAGTGGTGCTTCTAATAGCTGAATGCCGATCACGTCGGATAATTCACTGCGGCAGTATTCGTCGATGTGCCCTTGGGTAAAAGCCGGGGTAAATAGATCGCTGGGTTTGTAGCCTTTTAGCGATGCGTCGTAGGTTAGGTTGCTGGGTTGCCGTTCTAGGTATTCATTCAGTAGCTTTTTGGCTTTGCTGCGACCAAAACCAAATTCTTGTTGCAGGTGTTGCAGTGTTAAGCGCCCTTCCCATTGGATGATGATTTCAATGTAGGCGTAGCATTGGCGTTGTTCTCTGCTTAGATTAAGGCTCACGATTTACGTCCATGTTAAAAAGTTTTTAATCAACAAGGCGTAAGATAACGAGTCTGGTAGTTTTTGACAAGGATAATGATGAGAGGGCGATTGTCGGGCTGAACCCCGACCTACATTTAGAGCTTAATTTAGGTCGCCCTTTAGGGCGACAAAAAGATAGAGATATTTGCAGGGCGTTTGTCGGGCTGAAGCCCGACCTACATAAGAATTGTCTGCTAGGCCGTTTTGCTTTCAGCTTCGGCTGGGCTAAAGCGTTGTTCTAAATAGCTAATGATGTCGCCTGATTCATACATCCAGCTCACGTCACCGTTGTCTTCTTCTATGCGTAGGCACGGCACTTTTAACAACCCACCACCTTGGGTGAGTTCTTGTTTGTATTGTTCGCTTTTTTTTACGTTGCACGTTTGTATGTTCAGGCCGTTACGTTTAATAGCACGGCGTACTTTTACACAAAACGGGCATGCTGGGTATTGATACAAGGCCAATTTGGTTGTTTGTGTATCGATTACCGCTTGCTCACTGGCTTCGCGTTTGATGCTTTTAGGGGTAAATACCCAGTTAAAAAACAAGATAAGTGCACCTAATATTGCGCGTACGATAAACATAGTTGTTTTCCTAAAAGTGGTTATTTAGTATGAAAAATGGGCATTATACGCGGTTGGCGCTTATAGGCTAGTCGATTGCTTCCCTATCCTGCTTATCTCATGTATAAACCCATTATGAAAACTCCAAAACGTATACAGCCCTTGGTGGATGACGGTGTCGTAGACGAAGTCTTAAGCCAGTTAATGAGTGGTAAAGAAGCCACGGTTTATGTCGTGCGCTGCGGCGATGAAATTCGCTGCGCTAAAGTCTACAAAGAAGCTGCCAAAAGAAGCTTTAAGCAGGCTGTTCAGTATCAAGAAGGCCGTAAGAGCAAAAATAGTCGTCGCCAACGGGCGATGGAAAAAGGCTCTAAATATGGTCGCAAGCAGCAAGAAGAGTCTTGGCACAATGCCGAGGTCGATGCCTTGTATCGCTGCGCTGATGCGGGTATTCGTGTGCCGACCCCTTATGGGTGTTTCGACGGTGTGCTGCTGATGGAATTGGTAACTTACGACGATGGTGATGTGGCACCCCGTTTGAACGATGTGTCTATGTCGGAAGAACAAGCACTGGAAGATCACGCCACGGTAATTAACGACGTTAAGCGTATGTTGGTTGCCGGATTGGTGCATGGGGATTTGTCGGAATTTAATGTGTTGGTAGACGACTATGGTCCGGTAATTATTGATTTACCCCAAGCGGTTGATGCCGCCGCCAACAACCATGCCTTTTCTATGCTTGAGCGCGATGTGCGTAATATGACCGAGTATTATGGCCAATATGCGCCACAATTATTAAAAACCAATTACGCCAAAGAAATGTGGGCCTTATACGAAGACGGTAATTTAACCGCCGATACAATTTTAACGGGCTTGTATGAAGAATCCACCGAGAGCGCGGATGTGGATTCGGTAATGGATGAAATTCGTGCGGTACTCGCCGAAGAACGTAAGCGTAAAGAGCGTGAAGCGAACGCCGACGACGATTACACTTACGACGAAATAAAAGATTAACTTGTTTTTAAACCGCCTTATTTACAGCCCTATCTAAACGGCATTAAACGCAAGTTCGTTTTGAATTTTGTTTTTAATGTCGCTGTATCTTAACTTTTCACAACACCCAAATCCTTCCAGTTGCCTAACCTTGTTGCGTGCAAATACCGGCACGCTGATGCCCGCCAAAAAGCGGCATTGCAGATCCACCGATACGCTTATTTTGCCAGCGAGTTGCCGATTTAATCCTGCTAAACACTGGCTTAAATAGTCGTTACTTGGCCACTGGGGTTGTTCACTGTAATTGAGCTTTACCGCCTGCCCTCGGCACACTGAACAATGCCCACATTGCTGCGGCGCGTTTTGATCGTCGAAGTAACGCGCGAGGTTGTAACTAAAACAACTAGTAAGTTCAAAAAAGCGCACTAACGCCGCAATACGTTTAATTTCTTTTTCTTCTTTGTCGACAAAATACTCATACAGTTTTTGGGTTAAATCAGGTTGATTTAACTCGTGCTGATTCACTTGAAACACTTCGGTCATTTTTTTACTTTCAAGTTCAATCAGTTGCTTTTCGGCTAAATAATCCAGTGCCACAACCGCGCGGCCTCGATCGTATTGAAAGCGGTTAAATAAGGCTTCAAAATCGGGAGTTGCCCACACTTTTTTCATTTGGCTGGTGTCAAAAATGGCTTGTAAAAACGCCCTGCGCTCGCTGTTTTTATCGCCGCTAAAGTGCGCGAGTATTTGATCTTTTGGTTGTAAGAATTTATATCTAAATTCAGCAAAATAGGCGTACATGGGTTTTATAACGCCTAACATTTCGAGCTGTACTAACAGCGTTTTAAGCGGTAATTGGCGAATATTACTGGCATTGGATAAGCTGATCACTTGCAACTCCCATTCGCCTTTACTTTTTTCGCTGTTTTGTCCGCTGTTTTGATTTTGCTCGCTACGAATGTTTTCCAATAAATAGTCAATGGCAGAATATTCTGGGGTATCGCCATAAACAAAATTTTCTACCGTATTTAAGCCGTCTAAATTGGCTAAGGTGATGCAATTAGACGGTAAGCCGTCGCGCCCTGCTCGGCCGATTTCTTGGCTGTAGTTTTCAATCGATTTGGGTAAATCGTAATGCACCACAAAACGAATATCCGATTTATCAATGCCCATGCCAAAAGCAATGGTTGCGACCACGATTTGCACATCACCGCACATAAAACTGTTTTGAATGTGCTGGCGTTTATCTGAATCAAAACCCGCATGATAGGCGCTCGAATCAATGCCTTGGGCTTGCAGTTTTGCGGCAACCAATTCAGCAGTATGTTGCAAGGTAACATAGACAATGCCAGAGCAGTTTTGCTGAAAAATACTGCGCTGCTGATGAATAATCTGCGCCAGCTGTTGCGGTTTATCGCGCTCGGCCACGGCGACCACAGACAAGTCTAGATTTTGTCGATAAAAGCCGGTTTGAATAATGTGCTCTGGCTTAATAGAAAACTTAGCCGCCATGTCGCGCTTAACGGCTTTGGTTGCCGTGGCGGTTAATAATAATACCAAGGGAATATTCAGCTCTTGGCAATACACCGGCAGTTTTAAATAGTCGGGGCGAAAGTTATGCCCCCACTCAGAGATACAGTGGGCTTCGTCAACGACTAGCATGGAAATGGGCACAGCACTGATGAACTGGCGAAAACGTTCATTTTTAAAACGCTCTACCGACACCATTAATATTTTAGTTTTGCCCGAGCGCACATCGGCCATAACTTGTTGGCTTTCTGGGCCTGTTAATGAGGAGTCAATACTGGCTGCAGCAATGCCTTTGCTGGCTAAAAATTCGAGTTGATCTTTCATCAATGCTAATAACGGCGAAACCACCAAGGTGACGTTCGGCAGATGCATCGCGGTAAGCTGATAACACAAGGATTTACCCGACCCTGTGGGGAAAATGGCTAACGAACTTTGCCCGGCTAATAGCTGAGTAATGGTTTGTTGTTGGCCACTCCGAAATTCATCAAAACCAAAGGTGTGTTTTAAAGACTGCTGCAGTGCGCTGGTATGTATATTCATGCAATCAATCTATCGGTATCACCGCGTGAGCGCAAGTACAGTTAGCCAGTCTAAACAAACATAGCGATTGACTCGGGTTTACGATAAAATCGCGCCATTATTAGACCTAGCTGTCTTTATTTTTTAGTTCAACCTTGATGAGCCCGATATGTCAGAAACTCCCATTTCTATTGATCCACAGAATCCGAGCGATGTTATCGCTTCTAGCAAATACGATAGCAGCGGCAAAATCGGCTTTGTGAGTCTGGGCTGCCCGAAAAATTCGGTGGACAGTGAACGCATTCTTACGCAATTGAAAATGGACGGTTATGACATTACCAACACCTACGAAGATGCCGACGTGGTGGTTGTGAATACCTGTGGTTTTATTGATGCGGCCAAACAAGAATCGTTAGACGCCATCAAAGAAGCCATGACCTCGAACGGCAAAGTCATCGTCACCGGCTGCATGGGCAAAGGCGCGGATGCTGATTTAATTAAAAAAGAAAATCCTGGCGTACTGTCTATTTCTGGCGCTCATGCTTACGAAGAAGTGATGACCGCGGTACACGAGTGGGTGCCACCGAATCCAGACTTTGACCCCTTTACCGATTTAATTCCGGCTCAGGGCGTTAAGCTAACCCCACGTCACTATTCGTACTTAAAAATTTCGGAAGGTTGTAACCACAAGTGCACTTTCTGCATCATCCCAGACATGCGCGGCAAGCACGTTAGCCGCCCGATTGGCGATGTGTTAGAAGAAGCTAAGCGCTTAGTCGATGCGGGCACCAAAGAGTTGTTGGTGATTTCTCAAGATACCAGCGCCTATGGCGTTGATATGAAATTCCGCACCGGTTTTTGGAATGGCATGCCGGTTAAAACTAATTTGCTGTCGTTATGCCAAGAGCTTGGCAAGCTGGGCGTTTGGGTACGTTTGCATTACGTTTACCCTTATCCGCACGTTGACGACATTATCCCGATGATGGCCGAAAATCATATTCTGCCGTATTTGGATATTCCGTTTCAGCACGCAAGCCCAGCGGTTTTGAAATTAATGAAACGCCCTGCTCACGCTGAAAATACCCTAGCGCGGATTAAAAAGTGGCGTGAGATTGCGCCCAACATTGTATTGCGTTCGACGTTTGTGGTTGGCTTCCCGGGTGAAACCGAAGAAGACTTCCAGATTCTTTTAGACTGGTTAGACGAAGCTGAACTAGACCGTGTGGGTTGTTTCAAATACAGCCCAGTTGAAGGCGCACGCGCTAACGCATTACCAAATCATGTACCAGAAGACATTCAGCAAGATCGCTGGGAGCGCTTTATGGCCAAGGCGCAAGAAATTAGCACGCGCAAACTGGCGCGCCGCGTTGGCCAAACCATGCAAGTATTGATTGATGATGTTGATGAAGAAGGCGCGGTTGGTCGCACAGTAGCCGATGCACCAAATATCGATGGCATGGTGTATTTGAATGAATACTTCGATTGTGCCCCAGGGGATTTTGTTGAAGTCGAAATCACGCATTCCGATGAATATGATCTTTGGGGTGAAGTTAAAGTCTAAACAGTAAAAAGTAGGTTGTCCTTTAGGGCAACAATTTGCATCGTTGTTGGGCTAAACCCCAACCTACCTTTTAATAATTATCACCGGGATAAATGGACTCTGCATATAACTGCAATTCTTGCAGAATAAACATTTTCTCTTGATCGTGCTGATGCTGCACCGCGGCTTCTTGTAACGCTAAGGCAAACTGCTCAAAATTCAATCCTGGGCCATTGCCCATTAAGCTATTAAAACAGTGTTTTTGCCATCGCTCAAACTCGTCTTCTTGGAGTGCTTCTGGGTAATTGCGCGCCTTAAATCGAAAGAACATTTCTTCGCCACGGGGGTCCTGAAACTGAGCCTGAAAACCCGCTAAAGCCGATGCTGGTGTTGCATGAATTTGAGCCATCATTTTCTTGTCGGCATTACTCCAAAAACCCCCACTGTATAACTGTACGTCAACATCGCTATTCTTACGGTCAAACTCCCGCTTAGTAAATAATGCATGCAGGTTTTTTATAATGCTGGGCTCTGCTGCTAACAGTTGATGCATGCTGGCTAAGTTAGCACGTAAGAGTTCACCGGATAAGTTCCAGCGCTCGGCTTGATCGGGGGTTAGTGTTTTAGCCGGTGCTAATACTGGGCTTTTGTTTATGTGCACTTCTTTTATCGCTAAACGCTCAACCCCTTCGGGTAAGTCTGCCTGCTTGGTAAATAAACGCTGTTGCATTTGTTCTACTGATAAACCCGACAAGGTATTGGGGTCTTGGGATAAATCAAAGGCAAAAAACGAGTTTTTATTGGTTGGGTGCCAACAAATGGGCACGACTACGGCTAAACAACCACGATCCACACCGTACATGCCAGAAATATGCACCAAAGGTTTGTGTCGATCCACGTCAATTAAACCCATTATCTGTTGCTTGGAACGATTAGCATAAAGATAACGGTATAATTTAGGTTGCTTTTCTAACAGCAGTTTAGCAACGGCTATGGTGGCTCTTACGTCGACAACGGCATCGTGAGCTTTACCCAAATCAATGCCATTGGCGGCGGTTAAATCTTCTAAGCGAAAACTAACCTTACCTTCAGCATTTTTGGGCCATTTAATGCCTTCTGGGCGCAGTGCATAGGCGCAACGCATTACGTCTAAAATATCCCAACGGGAATTGCCGTTCTTGTATTCACGCTCGTAAGGGTCGTAAAAATTGCGGTATAAGGTATAGCGGGTAATTTCATCGTCGAAGCGAATGCTGTTGTAACCTGCTACACAGGTATCGGGCACAGAAAAGATGCGATTTATTTCATTAATAAAATCGTTTTCGGGCATGCCGTTTTGCAGGCATTGTTGAGGGGTTATGCCAGTGATCATAGATGCTTGCGGGTGTGGCAAGTAGTCGGCACTGGGCGCACAAAATAGCTGTACTGGCTCGTCTATTTCATTGAGGTTTTCATCGGTGCGAATGCACGCAAATTGAGCGGGCCGATCATAAGAAGGATCGGCACCAAAGGTTTCGTAATCGTACCAAATAATAGACTGGCTCATTGCGCCTGCATACTCTAAAAAATTCAGCGCTTAGTCTAGCAGAGCCGAGCCATGACTGTGAACAGCTGTTATATACTTGGTAGTTTATCGAAATCACTCATTTGAAAGAAGTTATGTGCGTCGCGGGATGATTGCACGGGTAATTCTTCCATCGGCATGTGGCCAACACCTTCATAAACGATGGTATTTGAATTCGCTATCGCATCTTCAAATTGTTTTAAGATCGACAATGGCACCCACTGATCTTCTGCGCCCCACATTAATAACGTCGGTGTGGTCACTTCAGATACACGATCGCCGAGGTGTGGATTTACACTTTGCACTTTCATAATTCTAAACGCTTCGATCAAGGCTTTGCGGTTGCCCTCGCGGGTGGTCATATCAAAGTAACGTTGAGTCAGTTTGTCGGTGACTTTATCAGAATCACCAAAAGCGGCATTTACGTTCAAGTCTACTAAGAACTTCGGCATCATTAAGCCACCAATTTCACCAATGACTGGTAGAGCTGATGCGCTCATTATAAATGGCATATCCTGAGGAAAACCTGCGGCGTCTAATAAAATCATTTTCTTAACACGATCTGGGCGATGCAGTGCATAGTTCCAAGAAATATATCCACCTAATGAATTACCCGCTAGGTACATTTCGTCGATACTAAGCTTGTTTAAGAACTTATCGAGCTTGTCCACCATGTAAGCGATATCGTATTCATCTGTTCGCGGATCAATGCCGGTTAAGCCATGACCTGGTAGGTCAATACGCAAGATACGGTAGTGATCAGCTAATCGATTTACCCAGCCGTCCCATGTGTGTAATGAAGAAGCTACACCGTGCAATAATACAAGCGTTGGGCCATCACCTTGATCACGATAGTGAATCACTAGGTCGTCTACGGCCATAAATTTTGAGGTTTCGTCGGTATACTTTTCGGTTAGTCCCGACAGCGGTTGAGTAGTCATCCCCATGGATACACAGCCGTGCAGTACTATCGTTGACAGAATTAAAAGATATTTAAACCAATTCATTCGGTTAGATCCTTTTTATAATTATTTAGTTTTAGGATGGTGAGTTAAATAATTTTGGATTTTATCACAGCATTCGCTCTAACCCAATTCAATGTCGGTGAGTTTACCGGTAGAATAGATTTTTTACACCCGAATACCGTTGAACATTAGTTTCAGGACGATTATTACATGGCGTTACTAGATAAATTTTTAAATCCTTCATTTTTAAAACCTAAGTGGCAACATAAAGATGTAGCCATTCGTAAGCAGGCCGTGGCGCAAATTACCGATGAAAAAATCCTGGTTCAAATTATTCATGGAGACATCGACAAAAATATTCAGGCGTTAGCCTTAACTAAAATTAAAACGCCTCAATTACTGGCGGAATTTTTGGTTAGTGACAACAACCAACTGCGCAATCAAGCCCAACAACAGCACTTAACAGCCCTTTTGCCTAATAATAGCCCTGCTGACCTAGCCGCTATTAGTAATGACAATGATTTAGTCAGTGTTGCAACTTATACTCAAGATGAAGCCACTCGCTTAGCCGCGATAGATAAATTGAGCGACGAAAATATTCGCTTAGATATTGCTTGTAATAACCCTGTGGCAAAAGTGCGTTTAGCAGCGGCTCAGGGGATAACAAACTCAGCAGCGCTTGCTCAATTAATGCAGGTTGCCCAAGGTAAAGACAAAGCCCTATATCGTTTTTGTAAAGAGCAACTAGCGGCGGCTAAGGCAGTAGAAGATGCAGCTCTCGCCTTACAAGATACTATTAATCGTTGCGTTGCTAGTGCAGAACAGCTAGCCAAGAGTGCTTATTCTCCAGAATACAATGGTCGCTTGCAGCTACTAAAACAAAACTGGGCCGCATTGAACCAACAAAATGCTGAGCAAGTTGAGCGCTTTAAAGCGGCGAGCCAAATAGCCGAAGCAACGTTGGCTGAGCACTTAGCAGAAGAAAAAGCCGCACAAGATAAGTTGGCTGCTATCGCGGCGGCAAAAAATACTTTTACCACTGTGTTGCAGCAGTTAGAAGCGGTTGAGTTTGATACCGACATTGCCAATCAACTAACCCAATTTCAGCAACAGTGGCAAGCTGCAAAACAGGTCTCTCAACCACAGGCAGAACAGCACAAAGCCTTTGAAAATCGCTTACAAGCATGGCTAGCACTGGATACTACTCGCAATTTATTGGCCGAAAAGAATGACGACATAAAAGCCTTAATTCAACAAAGCCTACAAGTAGAAAAACTTAGTTTAAGTAAAAGCCAAGGCTTGCAAAAAGACATTAACCTACTGCTTAAACAATTACCCTGGAAACCGGTAGCCAGCGACATTTCGATAGAACCCCCTGCCTTGCTAGCAGAGCTAGACGCTGCCCTACAAGTGGTTATCAAACACAATCAAAGTGTATCCGCGCACGAAGCTGATAGCAGCAAGCAGCTTGCTAAAACCCTGACAGAATTAACTCAGCATATAAATGATGGGCATTTAAAAGAAGCCAACAAGAGCCACCAGCAAGCCCTAAATGCGTTAAAGAAATTGAGCCAGCAAGAAAGTAGAAAGTTCCAGCGCCAATTCCAAAGCTTAACTGCACAATTGGCTGAAATTAGAGATTGGCAGGGCTTTGCTGCTACGCCCAAAAAACAGGCGCTATGCGAGAGCATGGAAGCTTTGGTTAATAGCAATATTGATGCTGCACTATTGGCCGATAAAATTCATGATTTGCAAGAAGAATGGAAAGCCTTAGGCCCTATTGCTCGCCAAGACGATAAAATATTATGGAATCGTTTTCGTTCCGCAGCCGATAAAGCTTACGAGCCTTGCAAAGCTTATTATGCCGAGATGGCCGTTCAACGTCAGCGTAATTTAGCCAACCGAGAAGAGCTGGTTGCTCAACTGGTTGAGTACGAAGCCAATATGGATTGGGCTAACGCCGATTGGGGCGTGGTTCAAAAAACCTTGGACACCGCTCGTGAAACTTTCCGCAGTTTTTCTCCAGTTGATCGCAGTGAGCACAAAAACAGCCAGGCCAGCTTACAAACCATCGCCGACAAAATTTATGCGCACATTAAAGATGAGTACCAGAAAAATATTGAAGCTAAAGAATCATTAATAGCGCAAGCGGTGGAGTTACAAAATTTAGAAGATTTAAACCAGGCTATTGAGCAAAGCAAACAACTTCAACAAGACTGGAAAACCATTGGCATAACCCCCAATAAAGCCGATCAAAAATTATGGCAAGCCTTTCGTGCTGCCTGTGATGGGGTATTTGCTCGTCGTGATGAACAACGCCAGCATAATAAAGCTCAAATAGAAGTCAGTATTGAGCAGGCCAATGCGATTGTTGCTCGCGCTGAAGCTTTGGTTAATGAAACGACCGAAGCAGGCGTTAACCGTGAACAAAAAGACGCATTACTTCAATGCCAAGCGGAGTTTGCGGAGTTAAGTATGCCAAAAGCCGTTTATACTAAGCTTCGTAAGCGCTTATCTGATGCGCAGCAAGCGTTAGAGGATTATGCATCGCATGCTAAACAAGCCAAAAAGCAACACGCTTGGATTACTCTAACCAACAGTTTGATGGCGATTAGTATGCAAGCTAATAGCTTTGCTGAAACTTCGATGATTAACGACGCAGCTCCACTAGCCTTGCCAAAAGGTATTGATGACGTTGCATTACATGTTAAGTGGCAACAAGCTTTAACTAATGAAAATGACATTACATTAAGCGCTTTTGAAACCCTGCGCGATGCATGTATTGCTTTAGAAATTGCTGCCGAACTAGAGTCGCCGGCAGAAGACCAGCAAGCGCGTATGGCTTTTCAGGTGCAGCGCTTGGCCCAAGGTTTGGGTCAAGCAGACAGCTTATCGCAGCAAGTGATCGATTCGGTTAATCATTGGTTAACGCTAAATGCCGACCAAGCTTGGCAGCAGCGCTATAATACGGCCTTGCTTGCAGCAGCTAAGCGACTGTAACCCCCCAGCATTAACAACTAAGAGCAACCACCTCCGTAAGCAGTTTTAAGACTGCTTACGGATGACATAAAAAAACACCCCTTCCCGCTCTTCATCTAACTCCAGTGTGTGGCCTAAAAAACTGCAAAACTTAATAAAGTCTCTGCGTGTAGAAGGGTCTGTTGCTTGTATCTCAATCGCCTCTCCTACCGCCATCGTTTTAATTTCTGCATGCAACATCATTACGGGCTCAGGACAAAATAAACCTTTGGCGTCCATCTGATGTTCAACGTGTTTATCTAACATAACCTACCTTTTGAATATTTGATTAAGCGTGTGCTTATACATCTATGTCTGTTTTAGCCAGCTAGTCTTGTTGATCACAATAAATATCATCCCTATTAGGCACAGCAATGCTGCAACTAAATAGTGGTTGGCGTAGCCAATACTGGCCGCAGAGAACCCAGCCACACTGCTAGCTATTAAGGTCGACAGCACGACTAAACACGATTGCAACGCATAGTCAGAGCCAGCACTGGCATCCCGACAGCGATCCATCATCACGGTAAATAAAGCCACTGTAGCCATACCACCAGCAATATGTTCAAACACGATTAAACTGTAAATGAGTGAATTATCTAAAGATGTCAGCAGTGCGTAACTACCAATCGCTAAGGCTTCTAACGCTAAAAAAGACACCAGTGCTGTTATCCGTGGTAGTATTTTTAATAATAACCCGCCCATAACCGCACCCGCTAAGCCAGCCAAGGTTCCCCAAACACCTAACAAGGTTGCAAATTCAGTAAGCGACATACCTAAATCGACTAAATGGGGGCGAATCATACTGGTACCAAAGGCATCTCCTACTTTATAAGTAATCAGTAGCAATAACCACGCAGTGGCCCCAGGTAAGCTAAAAAAACCCAACCAATGTTGTAATATTGGTTGCTGGTTAACGACAACGGCCTTAGGCTGCCAATACCATAACGGCAATAACCCTAAGATCATCATTAATGCCAATGCCCATAGTGTGCCTTGCCAGCCCAATTGCGCAAAGACTGCGAGCAAAGCACCACCACCAATCACCATACCAATACGGTAACCCGCTACCTGCAGGCTATTGCCCAAACCACGCTGCTGAGCCGTAATATTTTCAACCGCTAAAGCATCGGTAGCAATGTCTTGGGTAACAACAAAAGTGGTTAGCAATAACATGAATACCGCAAAGCCCACTGCTGCTTGATTAACCCAAACTTCTAATGGCGTTGCTGCGATCAATACCAAAACGATGGCCGCACTGGCATTTGCCGTAATAATCCAAGTTTTGCGAATGTGGCCTGTAATGTGACCAAGGGTTAAACGTTTAAGCGGTTGATAATGATCGAGAAGGGGTGCCCATAAAAATTTTAGAACCCATGGTAAAGATACCAAAGACATTAAACCAATGGCTTCAAGGCTCATTCCCTGTTGACGCAATAAGGCGGGCATTGCTTGGGCAAAAAAACCATGGGGCAAACCTTGTGTTAGATATAAAGCTAACAATACCCACCATTTGAACATGTATTAGACTCTTGAATAGCATAAAAAGAAAAAATCAGATGATACTGAAGTCACGGTGATTTTAGAAGCAGCAAAATTGAGCGCATCTCATTTGCAATTATGAGCAAATAAACCTATAAAGGTGATGAATTTTTCCATTGAGTTATCACATGATTACACTGCACCACCTTAACAATTCTCGCTCTCAACGTATCATTTGGCTTCTTGAGGAATTAAAAGTCGATTTTGTTATTGAGTATCATAAGCGCGATTTAAAGACGTATCTTGCCGAAGACAGTTTAAAAAAGGTTCATGCACTGGGTAAAAGCCCCGTTATTTATGATGACCAAACCGATATGACGATTGCCGAAAGTGGCACTATTATTGAGTATCTGGTGCACACCTATGGCCAACACTTAAAACCAGAGCTAGGCACTGCCGCTTACTGGCAATACCAATATTGGATGCACTTTAGCGAAGGTTCACTGATGCCACCTATGGTGATGAATTTGGTATTAACCAAGATGAAAGAAAGCCCTATGCCGTTCTTTGTTAAGCCTATTGCGCGTAAAATTGGCGATCAAATCATCAAGCAATTTTCTGGCCCAAACATCAAACGCAGCTTGGAGTTTATCGAAGATCATTTAAGCAACAATATGTGGTTTTGTGGTGATCAATTCACCGGCGCAGATGTGCAAATGAGTTTTCCATTAGAAGCCAGCGCCTCAACGGGTATATTAAAAGATTTCCCTAATACGTTAGCGTTTGTTAAGCGCGTTCATGCCTTGCCCGCGTATAAGGCGGCCTTAGAGAAAGGCGGCGAATACGCTTACGCATAGTCAGTTAAATAGTGAGCTAGCTCGCGCTGACCACCAATAAGAAAGATATCGCTCCTAAAGTAAAAGCGCCCATGCTTAACCGTTTAAGCTTGGGTGTTTGCCATGCCATCATGCAACCGGATATAAGTAACAACCCCATAATGATGGCAAATATGATGGCATAGACTTTAAATACCACTCCGCCTTTCGCTTTGTGCAGCTGTACTAAGTGTCGATACCAGCTGGTTTCTTTGACTGTAAGCTTGGCAATTAATGGATCATTAGTTGCTTCTATCGTGATGTCTCTAGCGGCACCTGTCCATTCAAGCTGATAATGATCGCCTATCGTTTTAATTTTTGCTTTACCCGACGGATAACTCAAGTTCAAGGTGTTTAGTTGTGTAATTGCCAACGCAGTTAAAGCCTCCAAATTTGGCTGCAGAGCCTGAGTTAGCTCCACTGGATACTCTGTATTAGTATAACTGCCTTTGATCCCCCAAGTATAAAGAGAGCCGGTGATAAAAAACATGAGCGCGATGGGCAAGCTAAACGCTGCTAATAATGCATGAAGTTTCATTAATTTTATTCGTGCAATCATCTTATATCCCTTAGGTTATTTTATTGAAACCTGGCCCTGTGCGATGACTTCACCGTCATGCCATAAGCGCCACTCACCCGGCTGATACACTTCCCACGCTTCGTCAGAGGTTAATGGCTGAGTCGCAATAATACTGACCACATCGTTGGCGGTGGTTTCTGCGGCGAAATCAATGGTGACATCGGCATCGGTTAGGCAAGCCGGGCCAAACGGCGCGCGCCGTGTAATGGAAGCCATTTTAGTGCTGCAAAATGTGAATAACCAATCGCCATTACTCAGTAGGCAATTAAACACCCCTTGTTTAGCGTATTGGTTAGCCAAAGCCACCAAGTATTTCGCTAAATCGATAGGAGACACGTCGGAGTTTAAATCATCACGTACGTGATTAAGTAAATCACAAAAAATACTTTCACTATCGGTATCGCCGATCGGTTGGTAGATACCCTGTCTGCGAACAAAATTATTAATTTGTCCGTTATGAGCAAATACCCAGTTACGCCCCCACATTTCTCGAATAAAGGGGTGGGTATTGGCCAAGCAGACTTCACCGACATTGGCTTGGCGAATATGACACAACGCTGTCTTACTTTTTATTGGGTGGCGCTGCACCATGTTGGCAATTTCAGATTTGGCGCTTGGGCTGGAGTCATGAAAGCTGCGTATGCCCTTACCTTCGTAAAAGGCAACACCCCAACCGTCGCTGTGCGGCCCGGTATTGCCACCACGCTGAGTTAAGCCAGTAAAGCTGAAACATAAATCTGTAGGGGTGTTTGCACTCATCCCTAATAATTCACACATAATAATCCCTACAAATACGTTTATTACTCGTTTACTGTGCGGTTACTCCACCATCAACGACAAATTCAGCACCTGTAGAGTAGCTGGAGTCGTCTGATGCTAGATACAGCACCATACTGCTAACTTCTTCTGGCTGGGCAATACGGCGCAGCGGAATGTGTTTAGCGAAGGCTTCTACCGCATCTTTGGTATCACCTTGCATGATCATCGGCGTCGCAATAACCCCCGGATGAATCGAGTTAACACGGATACCAAAAGGTGAGCACTCTAGGGCTGCCGCTTTTGTCATACCGCGTACCGCAAATTTAGAATCGGTATAACCAATCGCGCCGCCCACTAAACCATTGATTGATGAAATATTGATGATGGAACCAGACTGAGCCACTTTCATGGCTGGAATAACCGCTTTCATCCCCAAAAAGATAGACACTTGGTTAATTTCAATAATGCGACGGTATTCGCCGAGGGACATATCAAGAATGGATTTTGACATGGTAATACCGGCGTTATTAACCAAAACGTTGATTGCACCAAAGTGCTCTTCGCTGGCGGCTATCACACGCTGCCAATCTGATTCTGAGGTCACATCGTGCTTAATAAATAATGCGTTCTCTCCAAGCTCTGTCGCCAGTGCTTGGCCTTTTTCTTCGTTTAAATCCGTTAACACGACTTTAGCGCCTTCTTGAATCAAGCAGCGTGCATGAGCTTCACCCATGCCTTGTGCCGATCCAGTTACAAGAATTATTTTATCTTGTACACGAGCCATATTAGTTACTCCTAAATCCCTAATGTGTGACAAACATAATAAATAAAAACTAATCTATTATGGTGATAAGCGATCAACACTCCACTGACCTTGGTCATCTTTTGTGTACATAAAGCGATCGTGCAAGCGATTTTCTCTGCCCTGCCAAAACTCTATTTGTACGGGTTTAATACGGACCCCTCCCCAAAAAGAAGGTAAACTAATATCGCCCTTTTTAAATTGATTTTTTAACTGTAAGAACTTTTCTTCTAACATAGCGCGAGAACTAATCGGGCGACTCTGATGAGACGCTAACGCTGCAATTTGGCTATCTTTTGGGCGGCTCAAGAAATACTTCATTGATTCGGAGGTTGAAACAAATTCCACTTCACCGGTAACGATCACTTGGCGCTCAAGGTGAACCCAAGGAAACAATAAGGCAATTTTATTGTTTTGCTTTAATTCACGAGCTTTGCGACTGTCTAAGTTGGTAAAAAATACAAACCCTTGTTGGTTAAAGTACTTTAATAACACCGTCCGTAAAGATGGCATGCCATTCTCTCCTACCGTAGCCACAGACATGGCGGTTGGATCAGACATGGGAGTTTTAGTAGCCACCGACAACCAATCTTCAAACTGTTCCATCGGGTCGGCTTTTAATTCGCTGCGCTTTAATCCAGCTTGCATGTATTCGCGACGAATATTTTCAATATCCATAGTCAATATCCACAGTCAGTAATTAATAGTTATAAGTTAATAGTTATTTACGCTTTTGATTGACGTGCCAATACGTCCATTTCTTGAATGCCATCCATCATAGCCAAATGAATATCTAACATGAGTTGATCGACATCATCCAAGGTTAAGCCTTTGGTTTCAACCGGTTCTAATACTTTAATATGAGCCGTGCCGTTGCTGGCACTGGATAAGCTAAAACCTTCTAAATAACTGCTGGTACACACAGGAATAATCGGCACACCGGCATTGACTGCCGTGACAAACGCCCCTTTTTTAAACGGCAGCATGTTTTTACCATGGTTACGAGTACCTTCGGCAAAAAACCAGATAGAAGTATCTTTGGTAGTTAAGGCAGTTTTTGTGGTTTCCATCGCTTCCATCGCTTTTTTACGATTACCACGATCGACCAGAATGTTGCCGCCCAGCCAATAAACCTGACCGAAAAAGGGCAACCACTTTAGGCTTTTTTTGCCTAAGCTCACCATTCTTTTCGGAACGATTGAGCCCACGACAAACAAATCCCAATTACTTTGATGGTTTGCCACAACAACGCATGGCTCATGATGAGTCAAAATCGCTTCGTTGTGGTGCTCTATTTTTAATCCGATAATACGACGACCCACTTGCGAATATATCTGCGCTAATATGCGGCTGTTACTGTGGTGAAATGGGCGAAAGATAATAATGGCAAGACCGACCAGAGAACTGATCACGAAATGACACGCTAATAGAAAATAACGAAAAAACAAAAGCATAAGGTAAAGCCTCTTTATTGGGTCGCGCCAGCATACAGACGTTTACCCAGAAATCCTAGAGTGAGATGCAGACAGAACCCTATACCTTAGGCAGATATTGCGCTGAATCATTTGATTGTTTGACTAAGGTTGTTGGCTTAGCCTTATTTCTTAAGTTATCGATTGATATTGATTGATATTATAGGGCCAACCCTTATACCATAAAGCCTAATTCATATTTTGTAATACTTTCAAGGTTTAAGCATGATTAAGGTGATTATTGAGCGCAAAATTGCTCAAGGCATGGAGTCCACTTACGACGCTGCTATTAAAGATACACTACGAGCTATTTTAGAAGCGCCTGGTTACATGTCGGGGGCTAATTTTAAAGATTCCGAAGATCCCAATCATAGAGTGATTATTACCAACTGGAGAAGTCTGCCAGCTTGGAAAGAATGGCAAGCCTCTGAAGCTCGCCGTAATGTGATTGCAGCAATCCAACCTATTTTAGAAAGCAGTGAGAAAATCACCGTATTAACAGCCTAGTATTGGTTGAGTTGAGCTTTACCTAACGATCTAATCTGTGCTGACCTATTGCTTGTGCAATGTCAGCACATATTCAGCCAGTTGTTCGATGGTATTGTTGATGTGCTGCTGATGATTAAAACCAGATGCTTTTCTGGGCTTTAAATCATGATCACCATCTTCAAGCCAGTAAATCTTTATAGCGCAATCGATTCGTTTGAGCTTTTGATATTCAGTTACTTCTTCTTTATTGCCCATGACGTCGCGCGTGCCCTGAAAGATTAATACCGGCTTAGTGATATGAACGAGATAATCTAGCCTGTCTTTGGATTCTTTTTTGGGAGCATGAAACGGAAAACCAATACACGCCGTTCCTAAGATATCGTTTTCACCCAAGCTAAGTTGCTCGGTCAGCATGGTTGCAATTCGCCCTCCCATTGATTTCCCCCCTATCACCAGTGGCTTGCTTGTCTGCTGCATTATTTTTTCTATTACATCTTGATAAGCCGCTAATAATTTGGGCGCACGATCGGGGGGCCTGCGTTTTCCATCGTGGGCGCTTTTAATCATGTATGGGAAGTTAAAACGCACAACTCGAATACCTTTTAACGCCAATCCCTCTGCTACTTGAGTTAAAAAATCGCTGTTCATATCCGCACCTGCTCCGTGCGCTAAAATATAAACTGGGCCCTCATTGGGGCCATTGATCAATAATTCCACAATACTTGGTCCTGTTTTTGATCAATTTTACACGATAATTTCAGATAACCTCTAAAAGTTGAGTTATATCAATAAACAAAGACGCCAGACTTTTATTATCAAATGCTGGGTTCTGTGCTTGACCCTTTTACTTCTTTGTTTTGCTTTAGTTTGCTGACAAAAAAGTAAAAGATGTTTAAAAATTGACCTAGTTATAAAGCAAATAGAGAAATCGTTTGTTTTAGTTAGGCGTTTTTTGATCCTTCATTTGCAAAGTAGTGTATGAAAGATCATAATTACGCCGTTTTTTAACCCTCAATCCTCGCTGTTAAATGGAATCTGATCATGAGCACTGCATTTGATCATCCCGTATACAACTACAAAGTGGTAAAGCAATTTGCCATTATGACTGTTGTTTGGGGCATCGTCGGAATGGCCGTCGGTGTACTAATTGCTGCCCAACTTGCTTGGCCTGCACTAAACTTTGATACTCCTTGGCTGTCTTTTGGCCGCTTACGCCCACTGCATACTAATGCGGTGATTTTTGCTTTTGGTGGTTCTGCACTATTTGCCACCTCTTACTACGTTGTTCAGCGTACCTGTCAGGCACGTTTGTTCTCTGATACGTTAGCGTCGTTCACCTTTTGGGGCTGGAATTTAGTCATCGTATTGGCGGCTATTACGCTTCCAATGGGACTAACGTCTACCAAAGAATACGCTGAACTTGAGTGGCCAATTGACATTTTGATTGCCATTGTTTGGGTTGCTTACTGTGTAAACTTCCTAGGCACGATTACCAAGCGCAAGCAGCCACATATCTATGTTGCTAACTGGTTCTTTGCCGCTTTCATGATTATGATTGCTGTTTTGCATATCGGTAACAACCTTGCTTTACCCGTTACATTAACTAAATCTTACTCCATTTATGCGGGTACAGTTGATGCAATGGTTCAGTGGTGGTACGGACACAACGCTGTTGGTTTCTTCTTAACAGCAGGCTTCCTAGGTATTATGTACTACTTCGTACCTAAACAAGCTGAGCGTCCTGTTTATTCTTACCGCTTATCCATTGTTCACTTTTGGGCATTGATTTCACTATATGTTTGGGCCGGTGCTCACCACTTGCACTATTCTGCACTGCCAGATTGGGCACAAACTGCAGGCATGGTTATGTCTTTGGTTCTACTAGCACCTTCTTGGGGTGGTATGATCAACGGTATGATGACCCTTTCTGGTGCATGGCATAAGCTTCGCACAGACCCTATTTTGCGTTTCTTGGTGGTATCTTTGTCTTTCTATGGTATGTCTACCTTTGAAGGCCCAATGATGTCGATCAAAACTGTAAACGCCCTGTCACACAACACGGACTGGACCATTGGTCACGTTCACTCGGGTGCTTTAGGCTGGGTTGCAATGGTTTCTATTGGTGCTATGTACCACTTGATTCCAATTATGTTTGGCCGTAAAGCCGGTGAAATGTACTCAACTAGTCTAATTAATACACACTTTTGGTTAGCAACTATTGGTACTGTTTTATACATCGCTGCGATGTGGGTAAACGGCATCATGCAAGGTTTGATGTGGCGCGCTGTGAACGCCGACGGTACGTTGACCTACTCATTCGTGCAGTCTGTTGAAGCGTCTCACCCAGGTTATGTTGTGCGTGTTATTGGTGGTGCTTTGTTCTTAACCGGCATGCTAATCATGGCATACAACGTTTATAAAACTGTTAGTGACAGCAATAAAGCTCTCGCTGCAGCTCAGGCATAAGGGGAATTTCTGAAATGAATCATGACATTATTGAGAAAAACCTTGGTCTGATGATCGTTTTGATCATCGTGGCTATTGCTTGGGGTGGTTTGGCTGAGATTGTTCCTCTTTTTTGGGACAAAAACACTAATGAACCCGTAGAAGGCCTTAAGCCACTTAACGCTGTTCAACTTGAAGGACGTGACATTTACATTCGTGAAGGTTGTGCAGTTTGCCATACACAAATGATTCGTCCGTTCCGTGCTGAAACTGAACGTTATGGCACTTACACGCGTTCTGGTGAGCACGTATATGAGCATCCATTCTTATGGGGTTCTAAGCGTACTGGTCCTGATCTAGCCCGTGTTGGTGGTCGTTATTCTGACGAATGGCACCGTGCTCACTTGTACAACCCACGTGATGTTGTACCTGAGTCGATTATGCCTTCTTACCCATGGTTGTTTGAAAATACCGTTGATGGTCGTGTAACACCTAAGAAAATGACAGCATTACGTACACTAGGTGTTCCTTACACCGATGCTGATATTGAAGGTGCTAAAGCCGCTGTTGATGGCGTTCGTGAAATTGAAGCCGTTGTTGCGTATTTACAGCAACTCGGTACCGTCATGAAAGATAAGCAATAAACTATGGATATTAACGTCATACGTGGTTTAGGTACTGTTTTCGCACTGTTTGCATTCTTGTGTATTGTGGCTTGGGCTTACAGCTCTCGCCGCAAAGATCGCTTTGAGGATGACGGCATGATCCCTTTTCAGGAAGATGACGACATGCCAAACAAAGAGGCTGTTGATAGCAGTAGTAAACAGAACAATACGCGCGACGACAAAGGTTCGGAGTAAAAATTATGAGTGCTTTAAGTACATTTTGGAGCGTTTGGGTTATTGCCATTGTATTTGGTACCCTAATCGCTTGTGGTCTTCTTATTCAATATAGTAGTAAGACTCAGGTTCATAGTGAAGAAACTGATGAAACTACGGGACATGAATACGACGGCATTCAAGAACTAGACAATCCACTACCTCGCTGGTGGGTAATCATGTTCTGGGCAACAATTGTTTTCTCTGTAGGATACATTGCTGCTTATGGCCTAGCGAATATGCAAGGCTTTTTGAAAGTAGAAGTAGATGGAAAACAAGTGCCATGGAGCCAAACAGCTCAGTGGCAAAATGAAGTTGAAAAGTTTGACGAAAAGGTAGCGCCGTTATTTGCAGAATACGCAGCAACGCCAATTCCTGAACTGATCAAAAACGAAGAAGCGTTAAAAACTGGCCAGCGTTTGTTCGCAAGCAACTGCTCTGTTTGTCACGGTTCTGGCGCTAAAGGTGCTCAAGGCTTTCCAAACTTAACCGACAATGATTGGTTATACGGTGGCAGCCCTGAAAAAATCATTCACGCTATTAAAAATGGTTTGAATGGCATGATGCCAGCTCGCGGTGTAATGCCTAGCATGACCGACGCACAAATTGATCAAACTGTTCAGTATGTTCGCAGCCTATCCGGCTTAAAGCATGACGCGGCGTTAGCGGCGGAAGGAACTGCTGTGTTCATGCAGGCTTGTGCAGCATGTCACGGTGTTGATGGCAAAGGTAATCAGATGGTGGGGGCTCCTAACCTAACTGACGATATCTGGTTGTATGGCGGTTCGACTAAGCAAATTGATTTTGCTATTCGTCACGGTCGTAATGGTGTAATGCCTCCTCAAGGGCACCGTTTCACTGATGAACAGGTTCATGTACTAGCGGCTTATGTGTATTCTTTGTCCAACAAAGAAAGCGCACAGTAACTGCAATACAGACCGTTTCTTGATGCAAGTCAAGACATACAAAAAAGCGGCCTTGTGCCGCTTTTTTTCGTTTGCGCATTCTGTAAGCCTCTTTATAATTGCATAGTTATATAGTTTCATTCCTTCTTTAAGGTGCCGTGTACAATGAGTAAGATTCCAGTAAAAAACGTTACTCCCGAAGAAAAATCCCTTTACGTTGCTAGAGAAAAGATCCAGGTACGTGAAATCCATGGTCTTTTTCAAAAAATTCGTTCTTATAGTTTATGGGGGTTAATGGCCCTGTTTTTTGCCACGCCTTGGTTAACTTGGGATGACCGTCAGGCTGTGCTCTGGGACTTACCTGCTCGCCAGTTCCATATTTTTGGCATTACTTTTTGGCCACAAGATTTCTTTTTATTATCGGGTCTATTGATCATTGCTGCTTATGGCTTATTTACTATTACTAACTTAGCCGGTCGTGTGTGGTGTGGTTATACCTGCCCTCAATCTTCTTGGTCTTTTGTTTTTATGTGGATCGAAGAAAAAATCGAAGGGACTCGTAATCAGCGCATCAAAATGGATAAAGCTGAGATGAGTAAAGAGAAATTGATTCGACGCTCAGCTAAACACATTGCCTGGTTTTTACTCGCATTAGCGACAGCGGTTACCTTCATTGGTTATTTCTCTCCTATTCGTGAGCTTGTTCCCAATTTAGTGACTTTTGCACTAAACAGCTGGGAAATTTTCTGGATTGGCTTTTTTACCGTCGCAACTTATTTGAATGCTGGCTGGCTGCGTGAACAGGTGTGCATTCATATGTGCCCGTATGCACGCTTTCAATCGGTCATGTTTGATCAAGATACCTTGATTGTTTCTTACGATGAAAAACGTGGCGAAGGTGAAAAAGGTCGCGGCCCACGTAAAAAAGGCGTCGATCCGCAAGCAGAAGGTTTGGGCGATTGTATTGATTGCTCACTGTGCGTACAAGTTTGCCCTACGGGTATCGATATTCGCGACGGCTTGCAGTATCAGTGTATTGGTTGTGCGCTGTGTGTTGATGCTTGTGACTCGATCATGGATAAAATGGGCTACGAACGGGGTCTTGTTCGTTACACGACTGAGCATGAACTGCAGGGTGGTAAAACTAACTTCTTCCGTCCCCGTTTAATCGGTTATGCGACGGTTTTGATACTTATGATGTCGGCTCTGGTGTATGCAATGGCTTCTCGAACTGCTGTAGAAGTTGACGTTATCCGTGACCGCGGCGCTTTGTATCAGATCACTCCAAACGACACGGTAAGAAATGCTTACACGTTAGAAATGATGAATATGAGTCAACATGAACACACATATCGCGTCGAAGTTGTTGGTTTGCCATCGTCTTTTACTACGGATATTCCTAAATTGATCACTTTGCAAAGTAATGAATTACGCGCATTTCCGATCAGTCTTGAGGTTGATCCTGCCGATCTAGCTGTTAGTAAATCTAACATTAAATTTGTGGTTTATGATGAAGCGACTCAACAAGAAGTATCAAGTGAAGAAAGTCGCTTTATTGCTCCGCTCAATTAGCAAAAACCGTTAGCCTTTACGTAACTATACGAGAAGTCTACTAGCCCCAAAGCCGCCAAGTGGTTACACTTGGCGGCATTGTATTTTCTATTCCCCTACTTTCTGAGATTGCTATGAATTCGTCACTCAAAAACTCACAAGAACCTCGCTCTATTTGGTACAAAGAACCTTGGATGCTGTTAGTTATTGGGGTTCCTGTTGTCGCTATTTGTTGGGGTATGGTTATTTTAACTCTAGCGCTTACCGGAAAGGATTCTTTGGTCAGTGACAGTTATTACAAAGATGGTATGGCGTATACTGAAAATAAAGAGTTTAGAAACAAGGCTCGCCGCTTGCAGTTAGAAGGCTCACTCACCTATAACAACGGCGAAGTTAGTGTCAATATCAGCGGTTATTTGGATGATTATCCGAGCTTTTTACAAATTCAGTTAATTCACCCAACCTTAGAAACAGAAGACGAAACCATTTTACTGCAAAAACTACCAGACGGTGGTTATTTGGGTATTGCTAACCTAGACCACTTGGGTAAGCGAAAAATGTGGCTACAAAGCCCAGAGCAAGAATGGATGATTAAAGATGAGGCATTAATTGAAAATGGTAAAACCGTTAGCATAAGCCAATAATTACCATTGAGAATTAAGCCATGAGTCAAAACCTGTGCTTCCATTGCGGAGAAATTGCTCTTGAAGGTAATCGCTGGTCTATGGAAATAGACGGCGAAGAGCAAATTATGTGCTGCCCTGCCTGTAAGGCAGTGGCAGAGACTATCATTTCCAGTGGTTTAAAAGACTACTACAAGCATCGCACCTCATTACCTGAAATATCACCACAACAAAAGCGTAGAGCCAATGATGACGTTCGTGATGAACTCAAGCTTTATGACGAAGTAGCCGTACAAAAATCGTTTGTGGTTCGTAAAGAAAATGAACTTAAACAAATAGAAGCAGAGGCTATTTTAGTCATTTCGGGTATTAGCTGTGCTGCTTGCGCTTGGTTGATTGAACATCGCTTAAAACAACTCGAAAACGTGACCAGTGTTAATTTAAATCTAACCACTCGGCGTTTAATTGTGCGCTGGATCGATGCCGATATAAAGCTATCTCAAATTTTTGAGGAGATTCATCAATTAGGTTATCAAGCTCACCCTTTTTCTGCGACACAAGCCGAACAGCAGCGCTTACAAGAAGGTAAAACTGCATTCCGCCGCTTAGTTGTTGCGGGTTTTGCAACCATGCAGGTAATGATGTTAGCGGTTCCTTTGTATGTAGGGGAATTACGAGGGATTTTAGAGCAGTATGAAATCTTTTTACGCAGTGCATCTATGTTATTTGCCACTGTTGTAGTGATGTACAGTGCTAGACCTTTTTTCAGTGCGGCGATTCGCGATCTTAAAACTCGCCATTTAACTATGGATGTGCCTGTTTCAATCGCCATTTTACTGGCTTATTTCTCCAGTGTATGGAGCACGGTAAACCAAGGGCCAGAAATTTATTTCGACTCGGTCTGTATGTTTACTTTCTTTTTGCTAACGGGACGTTTTTTTGAAATGCGGGCTCGACACCGTATGACCCAAGCCGGTAATAATTTGATGGACTTAATGCCCTCGGCGGCCACTAAGTCGACACCCGATGGCGAGATTGTCATTCCAACTTCGGACATTCAAGTAGGTGATTTGCTGGTCATTAGACCAGGACAGCAAATTCCTGCTGATGGCCTAGTCGAAAAAGGCAACAGTGCTGTTGATGAAGCTGCGCTAACCGGCGAATATTTACCCATTAACAAAATGGCCGGCGATACTTTAATTGGTGGTACTCACAACGTTGAAAGCCAACTGCTAATGAAAGTCACTGCTACCGGTGCCGATGCAGAACTCAATACAATTATGCGTTTAATGGACCGAGCGCAACAAGAGAAGCCTGCCATTGCTATTTTTGCCGATAAAGTGGCCTCTCGCTTTGTTGCCGCGGTGTTGATTATTGCTAGCACCATTGCCCTAGTCTGGACATTTATTGACCCCAGTCAGGCTTTTTGGATTACGTTATCGGTATTGGTTGTGACCTGCCCTTGCGCTTTATCTTTGGCTACTCCGACCGCGCTCACCGCTGCTACCGCGTCTTTACGAGAACATGGATTTTTGATCAGTAAAGGGCATGTCCTTGAAGGCTTAAATCAAATTGATCGTATTGTATTTGATAAAACCGGGACCTTAACTCGTGGGGAGTTAACTCTAGAGCAATCTTTAGCCGCGTCTTCAGCAGTCACCATGACGGAATACGACGCCCTTAAAATTGCGTCAACGCTTGAGCAATACAGTAATCACCCAATTGCCAGAGCATTCAGCAGTACTCATTTATTTGATACAGATAATATTGAGCAATTTACCGCAAAAGGAGTTGAAGGTCGCTTGCTCAACTCTGATGGTTCACCCGGTATGACTTATCGTATTGGTCGAGCCGACTTTGCTTACCCTGCTAATGAGTTAACGCCCCCCATAGTCGATGACCGCCAGTGGCTACTGCTGGCCGATGAAGAACAACCTTTGTACTGGTTTGCTCTGTCTGACAGTTTACGTCAAGGCGCTGAGCCTATGGTAAAACAGCTAAAAGATTGGGGGATTAAGGTATCGATTTTAACCGGTGATCCCAGCTCGCAAGTAGAAGCCGTAGCGACAGCTCTTGCTATTGAAGATGTTCACAAAGGCTTGAGCCCAGAGGAAAAACTAAATTTTGCGTCAAATTGGCAGCAACAAGGTGAACGCTTAATGATGGTGGGTGATGGTATAAACGATGTGCCAACTTTAGCCCGAGCAGATATAGCGGTCGCCATTGGTCAGGCCAGCGATTTAACTCAGACCAATGCCGATGCGGTGATTACCAATAATAGCTTAACGACTATTTTGCACGCATTAAGCAAGGGAAAAAAAGCCAATCGGATTATTCGTCAAAACATTTATTGGGCCTTGCTGTATAATGTATTGGCATTGCCATTAGCGGCCATGGGGTTTATTCCTCCCTGGGCTGCGGCCATTGGCATGTCACTGAGTTCGCTGATTGTTGTGGGCAACGCGTTACGATTATTATCGGCCAACAAAACCTCACTTAAAGGTAGTTGATATTATGGATATTATTTACATATTGATCCCTCTTTCCATTTTAATCATTGGTATTGCTGTGGGTGTTTTGTTTTGGGCAATTAAAAGTGGCCAATTTGATGATATGGACTCACCTGCCCACCGAATTTTATTCGATGATGACGATCACATTCAAAAATGATTGAACCATTATCTCTTCTTACCGCCTTTTTACTCGGTATTATGGGTGCAAGTCATTGCTTGGTGATGTGCGGCGGTATTGCTGCAGCGGCGAGCACATCCATCGATCGCACTTCTGCCAACAGCAAAGGCAGCGGGCGCAATATTTCTTTTTTATTATTGTTTAATTTAGGCCGTATTCTTAGCTATAGCGTTGCTGGACTGATCGTTTCTATTTTGGGCTTATGGTTAGCTGACAGCCATCAGGTTGCACAAATGGCTTTGCGAACTGTAGCCGGTACATTGCTTATATTTATGGGTTTTTATGTAGCCCGATGGTGGATGCTACTGACACGTTTAGAATCGGCCGGCCAATTTATTTGGCGCTATATCCAGCCGTTCACTCGACGTTTAATTCCTATAAAAACCAAACCTCAAGCTTTAGCTTTGGGTTTGTTATGGGGTTGGCTGCCCTGTGGTTTAATATACAGCACCTTGGCTTGGGTGGCCGCCAATGCTGACCCTATAATGGGTCCTGCGACTATGTTTGCTTTTGGTTTGGGCACCCTGCCTGGTATTTTTGCAGCAGGCATTTTTGCTCAACAACTAAGTCACATTATTACGCATAAGTATTTTCGCCAATTTGCCGGTTTATTATTAATAGGTTACGGAGTCTTTACTCTTTGGGCTATTTGGTACCACAGCAGTTGATAACGGCTTAACAGATTGAATTTTTATCATTAAACGGATAGCTATGTAGCCAAGGCTACATCGAAGAGAAAAATATGTCGACGTCAAACTCAGTAGTTAAAATAACTCGAGCCAGCCAGCCTCATTGCCAGACTTGTGCGCTTAATTCATTGTGCTTACCGTTATCACTTAATGATGATGATATGGATAAACTTGATGATATTATCCGCCGTGGCCGTCCGATTCAAAAAGGTGCCATTTTATTCCAACAAGGCGAACCTTTTCAGTCGGTTTATGCTGTTCGTACTGGTGCATTAAAAACCTATACTTTAGATTCTAGCGGTGAAGAACAAATCACGGGTTTTCACCTTGCCAGTGAGTTGATCGGTCTTTCTGGATACGACTCTGGCACTTATCCATTAACGGCTAAAGCACTTGAAACTACCACGGTTTGCGACATTCCTATGTCACAATTGGACCAATTAGCCAACGACATGCCTGATTTGCGTCGACAATTAATGCGCAACATGAGTGGTGAAATTCGTCACGATCAAAAAATGATGATGTTGTTGAGCAAAAAGAATGCTGAAGAACGTATTGCCTCTTTCTTAATAGATATTTCTGAGCGCTTTGTTCGCCGTGGTTTTTCTCAAACTCAATTTCGCTTATCCATGTCTCGTGTTGATATCAGCAACTACCTAGGTTTGGCTGTTGAGACCGTGAGCCGTGTATTTACCCGATTCCAAAAGACGGGTCTGATTGCTACCCAAAGCAAAGAGATCACTCTACTAGATTCTAAAGTCTTGTATGAGCTAGCGGGTTGCATAGCAGATGAGTCAGATACCTGTGTTAAGGCCGAATAAGGCTTTTTAGCCTGCCGGTTGCGCATTCGATACTCTATTCTGTGAGTTCATTTGTTACTCACAGAATTTTAAAATTTTTACGTGACACTGGCCTCCACATCATCATTCTGATATAAGACGTCATTTAAGCTGTAGGGTTACGATTACAGCCACCTAGTTAGCTATTTGGAAACAAGCATGTCGCAACCTCTGTCACCTTCATCGGCGTCTCAATCACCAACCTTGGTCGATTCTCTTAACAAAAAACAACGTTTTGAGTACAACAAACTCAGTAAGCGTATGCGACACAATGTTGGCAAAGCCATCAGCGATTTTAATATGATCGAAGACGGCGACAAGATCATGGTATGCCTATCGGGTGGTAAAGATTCTTACGCTATGCTTGATGTCTTAATGGGCCTGCAAAAGAGTGCGCCAATTCAGTTTGAAATTGTAGCGGTTAATATGGACCAAAAGCAGCCCGGCTTTCCTGAACACATTTTGCCTGCTTATTTAGACAGCTTAGGGGTGAACTACCACATTATTGAAAAAGACACTTACAGTGTGGTAAAAGAAAAAATACCAGAAGGTAAAACCACTTGTTCTTTATGTTCGCGCTTACGCCGCGGTAGCTTGTACGGCTATGCCGAGAGCATTGGCGCCAATAAAATTGCCTTGGGTCATCACCGTGATGACATGATTGAAACATTGTTCTTAAATATGTTTTATGGCGCTAAAATGAAATCCATGCCGCCTAAGTTGCTTAGTGATGATAAAAAAAATGTCGTCATACGCCCTTTGGCCTACTGCAAAGAAACGGATATTGCAGAATATGCACGCTTAAAAGAGTTCCCCATTATTCCTTGTAACCTTTGTGGTTCACAGGAAAACCTGCAACGTCAAAATCTGAAAAAAATGCTGATTGACTGGGAAAAGCAACAACCGGGTCGCAGTGAGAATATTTTCAGAGCAATGGCTAATATTGCTCCGTCACAGCTTGCAGATACTGCGTTGTTTGATTTTACGAACCTGCAACAGCAACAACAGAAATCACATTTAGGTGAACGATTACCATTATTTAATCTTGAAGCGGCACAAGCTCAAGAGGTTGACGACGATACGCTTATAGAGACAGCGCAGAGCAATATTGACGATGCTGTAAAGAGCTTTCAACCCTAGTTACATCAAGTAGCTAGGACTTGAACTGTCTAAGGCATCGCATCCAATAAACTGGAGATGTAAGCCTTATATTCACCGGGGCCCATCAAATGAACGGTCAAACGGAATCGGCGTTTGTTGATTATGTCTTCCATAATGGTATCGATTGAACACGCCCCACTAATAAGGCGGCCTTCGGGCACATCAAAACGGTAATAATTGTAATCATTAACTTCACTAATCCCTAAAGTTGATAATGGTGCATTCGGGTTACCCGCTATGCCTTCTCGTATCCACTGGACGTAAAGTTTGTGCGCGCCTTTTACTTCTACTTTCATCAATCTGATTTCACCTTGTGCATTTGCCGAACGCCAAGGACAGACTTGTTTAATCGACTCAATCGCGGGCGACATTTTATATAATGTTTTAAGCCATTGATCTTCCGCATAGGTGGAGCTAGCCGAAACCAAAACAATACCGGTGACCCAGCGTATTAATATCTGACTGAAAGAACACATACCCGCCTCACTGTTTTGCCTTATTACCTAAAGATTAGCAGTAAATATTCTGCTTATCAGCTTGTAATTTATGACAGAACAAATAATTAATGCTAAAAATGGCAGTATTAACACACGTGGATTTTTTAAATGGATACGCAGGTTATTACTCCAGAAGGCTATCAGGCGTTAGAGCAAGAGCTTGATCAGTTATGGCGCAAAGAACGACCAGAAGTTACCAAAAAAGTAACTTGGGCAGCTAGTTTGGGCGATCGATCAGAAAATGCAGATTATCAGTATAATAAGAAAAGATTGCGTGAAATTGACCGCAGAGTTCGGTACTTACGCAAACGTTTAGAAGTACTCCGTGTTTTGGAATACAACCCGATTCAAGAAGGTAAAGCCTATTTTGGCGCTTGGGTAACCTTAGCGGATGAGGATGATAATACGCTTAATTTCCGAATTGTAGGGCCAGATGAAATTTACGGTAAAAATAATTATGCCTCAGTGAAATCCCCTGTGGCGAAGGCATGCTTGGGCAAACCTTTGGGTGAAGAAGTCGTAGTAAAAACCGAAGAGCAAACAAAAGAATGGGAAATTGTAGAGATTCGTTATGAGAGATAATGGTGTCGATGATCAGATTTCAGAGCTGATCGACCTTTTGACCATTTTGATACTCGATCACCCCGACGGTTGTTCTGAATACGAACTGCTTACACTGCTGCAGCAACCGCCTTATGAGTTTTTCGATAAAAATGCAATGAACGACCCGCTAAAGTTGTTTCAGACGCATTTTTTACTGTTTCATTGTTTATATACCCTGCGTGCTCAATGGCTTGATAGTAAGCAAGCTTTGTTAAGTATTTCAGCATTAAAGATTGTGCGCTCGCCACTAAAAAATAAAGACTTTACGCTTTCTACTAGCCACAGCTCTAGCCAAAGTTCTAGCCACATTAATAAACAGAGCAATAACCCGATTAGTTGTGAAAATAGTCACCCAGTTTTGGACGATCCATTAGCTGAGTATTACTTGGATATATCACATTTAAGCAATACCGAACGCAGTGATGTTGAAGCATTATTAGATAGTTTTTGGACCGGTATGAAGACAGCCAATCCCCGCTTTGATAGTAAGGAATCGTTATCAGAAGCGATGGCAATATTAGAATTAAAAGCCCCGGTTGAAGTTAAAGATTTAAAAGGTCAATATAGACGTTTAGCACAACGCTATCATCCTGATAAAGGCGGCGATAGTGAGCATTTCAAAAAAATCTGCCGTGCTTATCATCAGTTAAAACATTGTGATTTAAACCGACTGTCATAAGATTAAAGCCACTTTAGCAGCCTTAGTAAGGCAAAAGTTAAACCACTGATCGATCTACAAACCTGTTAATGAAGGAAGGAATATTTTGATTAATACCTTTTATCGCTCTGCCCTGTTTTCACTGTTACTGCTTTTCAGCTTGTCGCCCCGTGCCTTAGTGGTTTTACAATATCATCATGTTGATGCAGAAGGCCCAGCCTCAACAAGCTTGTCACCCGCACAGTTTATCGAGCACATGCAAATGCTTGAGGATCTTGGTTTTGAAGTTGTAGACCTTGAAAAAGCAACCCGCGATTTATTGGACGATAACGTCAGTCAACAAGCCACCAATAAACAAGTAGCCATTAGCTTTGATGATGCCTATTCATCGATATACACTGCGGCATACCCAGAACTTAAACGCCGTGGCTGGCCCTTTACTATTTTTGTAAACCCGCTAGCGGTGAATGAAAAACACCGCAATATAATGTCTTGGGAACAACTTCAGCAACTCGTTGACGAAGGTGTAACCATTGCTAATCACTCTGACAGTCATCCTCACTTACCCACTATTCCAGAAGGTTACACTTTAGAGCAATGGTTGAACGAAGAAGTTACTGCGCCGTACATTGAAATGAAAAAACGCTTAGGCAATGTCAGTACCATGTTTGCCTATCCTTATGGAGAATTCACCCTGGATATTTTGAACTGGTTAGCAAAACAGGATATTTTGGCTTTCGGCCAACAATCTGGGCCTATTGGCCCGCATAGTCACCCACAAGCCTTGTCACGCTTTCCTGCAGCGGGTATTTATGCCAATCCAACTACTCTAAAAACAAAAATCATGAGTATGGCGTTACCCGTTGCTGCCAGTGAATTACACGACCCTATTGTTACTGCCGATAACAATCCACCTAAATTTTCGATTCAGTTAATAGAAGCGGATTACAACCCTAAGTTACTGCAATGCTTTGCTAGCCAACAAGGCGCGATAGACACCCAGGTTTCGACTATTAACGATAAATTAGTACTCTCTACCATTGCTCCCCAAAAATTCACCAGCAAGCGCGCTCGCTACAACTGCACTGTTCCTAGCTCGCAGAAAGGCCGTTATTACTGGTACTCTCAGCCTTGGCAGATGTTTTAACTGAAAAGCACTATTAATTTAATAAGCACAGTTTTTCTCAACAACTCTAAGCTGTGCTTCTAACTGCTTATAATGCGGCAGTTTTTCTGCCATTAATCGATAAAAATGTGTGCTGTGATCAAAGTAATGACTATGACACAGCTCATGTACCACCACCATTTCGATCAGCTTGGGATCTAACTCCATCAGTTTAAGATTCAAATTGATATAGCCCTTACTGGATAAAGATCCCCAACGACTGCGCATTTTTTTAATTCGCAGTATTGGCTTACTAATCAACGCACCTTGTGAAAACTGTGGCCACCAATGATCAATAAGCTGCTGATACAACTCTTTCGCTTGCTCTCTTTGCCAGCGTTCTACTTTTTCCAATAATTGTGTTTCTGTCCAAATATTGGGGTAGTAGCATACTCCTGCCATTAATACCGGCTGCTTATGCGATTGTTCACTGCGACGAAAGCGATACGTTTCACCCAAATGTTGCATTTGCTGCCTTTGCAACTGCTGCACTTGTTTAAATTGGTCGAGCCGGTCTTCAAGCCATTGGTTATGACGAGTTAAAAACGCCATGATTTCATGCTTTGGGCAGCGTAAAGGGATTTTCACTTCAACTTCGCCGTTGTGATTCACACTAAGACGTAAGGATTTACGCTGGCTAGCTTTAATAATCACGTTTACCTGCTGACCTTGCAGTTGGAGCGTAGTTTTATGCTCATGAGTTTGCCTTTGTGGGCTCATCTTCTGCCTCTAATCCTGATATAATCACATCAATTATTGGAGAGTATTGTATGTCTGACTTGTTATCTATCCCAGCTTTAGATGAAGATGAATTAGAACTTCTTGGCCAAATGCTAGAAGATGAATTTGAACGCCAAGAATCGTTTGACTTTTTTGAAGCTCATGGACTGATTACCGCACTAAAAACCGGCCCTATGGATTTAGAGTGGTCAGAGATTTATGAAATTATTTTCCCTGAAAAAACTGCCTTTACAGCCGATCAACTTGAGCGCGTTCAGCGATTATTAAGAAAGCTTAGCTTTGAGATTCAAGCTTGGTTAGATTCAGGGCAAGACTTTCCGGTTCCTTGTGATTTGACGCTTCAAGTAGAAGAAGATGATGATGAAGAAGGAGCCGCCTTAGAAGCATGGTGTGCTGGCTTTATGGCAGGAGTTTTACAAAATGAAGCCGCTTGGTATGAGAAAGAAGAAGAAAAAATGGCAGAATGGATATTCCCCATTATGTACGCTTCTGGCTTGTTTATAGATGAACCAGAAATGGCTGAAATCGATGAAGATGAAGCTTTATCTGAACAAATGTGTGTAAACATTCCACCAGCGGTTATTGAAATGTTTTTACACTTTCATGCTGCTAAAGGCTAACGCTAAACTGCAAATTCAGCCTAGCGTGAGCCCATTAACAAAATCACAAAACGTTTTTAATACGGGTCATTTTGGCTTGCTTATATTTATCGCGCTTCAACATCTCTAACATGTTTAACATTGTATGTTGAGGCGTATCCACTACCACACTGTTTGCCAACCAAGCAGGCAAACTGCCACCAGGCTCTGCATGTATTTGATAACGCACTAAGACTTTTCCATCTTGAGGAATAAACGCCCAGTGACCTTCCATACGAGGAATACGCACATAGTCGTCATCTTCTGGTAAATAATCGGTCAGTGCTTTAACGTCAATTCGCACGGCTAAGGTTTCAGGGTTTTGAGTCATTTGTGATGACACCACTGCATCGCGATCGCTTACTGGCCAAGGCGCGCCATTAATAAAATGAATCACAATATCTTGCGGAGCAACTTCTTCGATAACTTCAAATTTTTCACATTGATGCATCCATTCAGGCGCAGCATCGGCATCGAGTAACAAAGATGAAAGTGCTGTTAATGTGGTATCTACCAACATTTCGCCTTTAAATTCTTTTAGGCTCGAGCCTTCAATTTTACGAGTGTAAACTTTAAGCTGAGCTTTATCTTCTTCTAGCTCTAATTCCCACTCACCAACCTCTTTGGCCTGTGCCGAAAAAGTCAAACCTACTAAGCTAAATAAGCTAGTAAAAAATATTGTAAACAAAAAACGCATTGATTTTATCCAAATTTGATTGTTAATAAGCGCAGCACTTTACCTGCTTGGCCGTCTAATGGGTAGGTGATATGTTGCCAAGCTAGTTAACGACCAGCACCTTTGCAGTTAGGCGATGCTAAACTGCTATTACCCGCCTGCTCCCATTCACTGGCAGTAAAAAGGTGTAATGCCAAGGCATGCACGTCTCCAGATAATTCGTCCGCTAACAATTTATACACCATCTGATGTCTTGCAACAGGACGCTTACCTTCAAATTGATCGCTTACCAAGGTTAAATTAAAATGAGAATGAGTGGCTGGGCCTGCATGCATGTGGCTTTCATTTAATAAAGTCATGCTGGTAGGCGCAAACTCTGCGTGTATTTTCTGTTCAATAGTCTGTTCAATTGTCATAAAACTAGCTGCCTCTTGAAGTTGGCTCAGATATACTGGCTGTATCTTATTGCACACCGATTAAAACTCGGTATTGTGTGTTCATTAATTTCAAACATGGATTTTGTAATATGCCTGCTGCAGAGCTGACCAATACCCAAGCCCTTATTGACCTTTATTATACGCAAGAGAAAGCAAAAAAAGAGCAGGCATTGACCCGTGCTTCGTTAAATTTGCAACTCGATGCTAATGACTTAGCCATGTTAAGTACAATAGCGAAACGTTTTGGTAAGTCACGCACTGAATTAGCTAAAGATGTATTGAGCCATGCTTTGATTGATTTGTTAACTCAAATTGAACCTGGTGAGCGCAAATTAATTGCTCGTGATGCCGATGAAATGGGACTTTCTATGGCACGGGAAATTGCCGAAGAAAATGGTGTTAAAGAAATAGAACATAAAACTCAAGTTTGGACAGGTCACGATCGTGCTATTAGCAAAGCGGAAAAAAAACGTGCTAAAGCCATAGAAATGGCGGCTAAAAACAACGTACCAGAAGAAAAAGAAGTTACCACTGAAGCTAAAACACCAGAGTTGGCTTCCAACGATTCACCTAGTGTGAGTGAACAGCAAGACAGCGAAAATACAATGGCAAACACGTCATCTTAATACATTCATCGATTTACCGGATACACGTTTTATGACCATTAATTGGTTCCCTGGGCACATGAACAAAGCCCGCAATCAAATTCAGGAAGCTATGCCTGATATTGATTTGGTTGTTGAAGTTTTAGATTCGCGACTGCCTTATTCCAGCACCAACCCCTTGGTCGATGAACTACGCGAAGGTAAGCCCTGTATTAAAGTGCTTAATAAAGCCGATTTGTCAGACCCTAACACCACTCGTTTATGGATCGAGCATTTTGAACAGCAAGACAATACACGAGCAGTGGCGTTAGTTGCCGAAGATCGCAAACAAAGTCAAAAACTGATCCAGCTTATTAAATCCATTGCCTCGCAAAAAGTGGAACAAAAAAAAGCAGTACGAGTCATGATTATGGGCATTCCAAACGTTGGTAAGTCTACTTTAATCAACGCCCTTGCTGGCCGTTATATCGCGCGTACCGGCAATGAACCTGCAGTAACAAAACGCCAACAAATGATTGATTTAAAAAATGGCGTTATTTTAAGTGATACCCCAGGGATTTTATGGCCTAAGTTTGAAAATAAAAACAGTGGCTATCGCCTTGCCACTAGCGGTGCCATTAAAGATACCGCGATGGAATATGAAGATGTTGCTATGTACGCTCTTGAGTATTTTGCCCAGGCTTACCCTAACCAGTTAATGGAACGCTATAAATTAACGTCATTAAGTGAACTCAAAGAAGGGATGCAATTATTAGATGCTGTTGGCAGGAAACGCGGGTGTTTACGCAGCGGTGGTATTGTGGATATTCACAAGGCGGCAGAAATTGTATTGCATGAATTTCGTGCGGCTAAAATTGGTTTATTGAGTTTAGAAACCCCTACTATGATTGCTGCTGAAGAAATCATCATGGAGCAAGAACGTTTGGCAAGACAAGCGGCTATTGAGGAGAAAAAGCGCCTAGCTCAAAAAGGAAAGCGCCCTCAACCACCCGAGACAGAGAGCAACCAGACTTAAACACGTTTATTGAATGACCTGATAAACTTTTTTGAATGTTTGCCAATCTGGATCTTCATCAGCAACAATTTCGATTGGGAATCCTTGTTCTGGCGCAACTAGGTTGGCTAAATCAGCTTTAAATTGCTCAATGTCATCACTGTAAATTACCCACTGATTGATACCATCGTGGGTAATTACCATGGCGACAATTGCGTTGCCACTGTCTTCGATATGTAATTGTAATTGATGATGAAACACTTCAATTTTTTGCAACTCTTGCTGCGAAGGAAAGGCATTACTGTCGTCGCGGCTTTCACTATTCCAAGCGATTTGAATGCAGATCGGAAAGGCGCCACCAGCAGCTAAGTCTTGCCAATTTTCACGACTGTGAATAATGATTGGCAATTCATTTAAATTACCTTCTGCTTTTACCCAACGATTATCTAACTTCATGTGCCCTTTCCAACATACATGTTAATCTAACGAGAGTAGCTGATTTATGTTAAAAAGCCAAAGCCATTCTCAACTGGCTTGGCAGCTTTAAGCAGAGTAAAATAGCAATATAAACAACAACTGAATTGCTTTTAATATCGTATATTAAACACACTAAAGTCATTTTTTAAGAAGCCGACACCATGCCCATATCAAACACTTCTCTTCTTGTTATTGCTTGTTTAGTCGTTACAGCTTTAGCGGCTTACGCAATCTTCTTGCATTTACAAATTAAAAATAAGCAACAAGAAGTTCTTGCTAAAGAAACAGCAGAACGTGAATTAGCCCAACAAAATTTAGACAAGCGTAACAACGGCATCATTGGAGACATTCGCTTCATTGCGCAAGCATTAATCACCGAGCAATGTGAAATTACCGAAGGCGTGTTACGCATTCATCATCTTGCAGATGCCTTAGACAGCGACATCATGTTGCAGGCAGAATTCAGCACCATTCACAGCCACTTTAATGAAACCCGAGGCATGGCGATTAAAGAAGAATATAAAAATCTCACTAAAAAAGAACGCTTTCAACAAGACCAACAGCGCTTTCGTTTAGAAGAAACTAACAAAGATAACGTTATTGAAGAAGCAAAACGGGTGGTTAAGTATTCGTTTGATAATTTAAAAAAGCTACATTGATTTTTAATTTCTTCGCAACGCTTAATTTATAAGTAACACACAAAGGAAACTATCATGCGCATTTCTCTTCTTACTATAGCTATGCCTATTGCCTTGGCTTTTTCCACTGCTACGCAAGCAGATTGGGCATTACAACAGCCCTCGTCAGTACACTTTTTAACCAGCAAAAATATTCACAACACAGAAGTTCATCAATTTAAAATCTTCGATGCCAAAATCAAAGACACTGGCTATGCCAAATTCACCATTGACTTAACCAGTGTAGATACTCGCATTTCAATTCGCGATTCACGCATGATTGAACATTTATTCGAAGTTTCTAAATTTGGTAATGCCAGCTTCGAAGCGGATATAGATCAAGATGTTTTACAGCAAGTCAACGAAGGTAAGAGCCTTCGTTATAAGCTTGAAGGTAAGCTGTCTTTGCACGGTGAAAAAGCCAATGCCTCGTGTGAAGTTTTGGTGACTAAGAATGCAGACCAAACAATCTCTGTTAACTCCATAACCCCTATGCTAATCGATGCCGAGGATTTTGATTTAATTGCAGGCATTAATAAATTGCGTGAAATGGCAAAACTGAAATCAATTACTCACACTGTGCCTGTCACCTTTAATTTAACATTTAAAGCGAACTAATGACCGCTGCTAGAATTCTTGTATTTGATTCCGGTATTGGAGGCTTTAGTGTTTTTCAGCACATACGGCAAACGCTACCGGGATTAAATAGCTGTTATTTAATGGATAATCAGCTTTTCCCGTATGGTATTCAAGCTGACGAGATACTTAGCGATCGCATTGTCTTATTATGTGAAAAAGCGTGTACTGAATACGCTATCGACATGGTAGTTATTGCCTGCAATACAGCCAGCACTCTGGCCTTACCCGCCTTACGTGAGCGTTTAAATATTCCTGTTATTGGTGTGGTGCCCGCTATTAAAACTGCCGCTAGTTTAAGCCGTTCTAAACACATCGCCCTACTAGCGACGCCAGCAACGATCAATCGTCCTTATATTGATCAATTAATTTTAGAGCATGGTAATAATTGCCAAGTAACGAGAATTGGTAGCAGCGAATTGGTTGAGCTGGCAGAAAGATTTTGGTTTGATGACACGCCTAACAACACCGCAGTTTACCAACAAGCACTTTCCCTCATTTTAGAACCTGTTATCAAAAATCATCTAAACATTGATCAAATGGTATTGGGCTGCACGCACTTCCCCATCATTGCTGCCGCTATTTCTCAGCTTTTTCCTCACATTCACCTCGTGGATTCTGGTGACGCTATTGCTCGACGGGTGAGTTATATATTGTGTGAGCTGGGTTATGATTTAGCGGCATTTACAGACAATACTATTTTAAGGGCTAAGAGCGACCAAAGCAGCCACGAGTTACTGGTTACGGCCGAGATTACTGATAAATCAAGATTTTTAACGGCTTGTCATCGAATTGCCCCTTACCAGTCCTTTAACATTATTTGAATATTGAGTAATATGCGCGGTTATTAAACTGTCACTATTATTTTGCACACCAATATAATCAATACAACCAATACAAACTGGAGAAGCGATGAAAGCGCTGTCTGATCTTTATACCCAAGTGATTACTGAACTTGGGGAAGATGTTAATCGCGAAGGGCTGTTAGACACCCCAAAACGCGCTGCCAAAGCTATGCAATTTTTAACCAGTGGTTATGAACAGTCGTTGGATGAAGTGGTCAATAATGCTGTATTTGCGAGTGACAACGATGAGATGGTAGTGGTTAGCGATATCGAAATGTATTCGATGTGTGAACACCATATGCTTCCTTTTATTGGCAAGGTTCATATCGGTTATCTACCCAATGGTAATGTCTTGGGTTTATCTAAACTAGCGCGCATCACAGATATGTTTGCTCGCCGCTTACAAATCCAAGAAAACTTAACTAAACAAATTGCCGAGGCCGTTCAACAAGTGACGGGGGCTCGTGGTGTTGCTGTTGTTATAGAAGCGCGTCATATGTGCATGATGATGCGTGGCGTACAAAAACAAAACTCATCGATGTCGACTTCTGTGATGATGGGTTCGTTTAGAGAATCCCCAGCAACACGCAGTGAGTTCTTCCGCTTAATTGGTAAATAGTTTTTGCCTACTGCTTTTACGAACAGTTATTTAATTTAACTTATCTGGCTCCAGTCACTTACCTACTCTATACTGAGCCAGGATTTTTGACAGGGAGCCTATCTTGGCTTGGACAACGCTAGAGTTTTGGATCGAAGGCTATAAATGGGCTCTACCCGCTTTTATTTATGTCTTAGGCTTACTGGCAACCATCGACGCTATTTGGAATGGCCGCACTTCACAAGGCACTCTTGCTTGGGTAACCGCACTCACCTTTATTCCCTTTGTCGCGCTTCCTTTGTATCTATTTTTTGGCAGCCCTCGCTTTCGTGGGTATAGAAAAGCTCGCAAAGCCAGCACTAGTGTATTAAAAGAATTACATTTTGAGCAACGCATGTGCGCCAATACATTTATTAGCGCCGAAAAAACACGTTCCATCATCCCCCTTGAAGCGATGTCGCGCCTACCCCAAAGCGAAAAAAACAGCGTGCGCTTATTAATTAATGGCAAGCAAACGTTTTCACATATATTTAAGGCCATTGAAACCGCTCAACATTCAATTTTGGTGCAATTTTATATCGTGAATGATGATGCACTTGGTCGGCGCTTGCAAAAAGCTCTGATCGCCAAAGCCGAACAAGGTGTAAAAGTGTATTTTTTATTTGATGAAATTGGCAGCGTTGGTTTAAGAAGCCAGTACATAACCGGCATGAGAAAGGCAGGTATTCAATGCAGCCGCTTTAACCCTCGTAAAATAAAACGCCGCCTGCAATTAAACTTTCGCAATCACCGCAAACTGGTAGTAATTGATGGCAAACTCAGTTTTATCGGTGGCCACAATGTGGGTGACGAATATTTAGGCAGTACCGCAAACGTTGACTTATGGCGCGACACCCACTTACAAATTGAAGGCCCAGCAACGCTTGCCGCTCAACTGTCTTTTGTTGAAGATTGGTACTGGGCGCAGCGAAAGGTACTTAATTTAGATTGGCAAGTTCACCCAAGCAATGAAAACACTAAGGCTTTAGTGATTCCAAGTGGCCCTGCAGATGCCATTGAAACCATGAGCTTAAGCTTTGTTCAACTGATATTATCGGCACAAAAACGTGTGTGGATAGCAACACCCTATTTCGTACCCGACTTAAACGTTATGGGCGCATTGCAGTTGGCGGCTTTAAAAGGCTTGGATGTGCGTATTTTATTGCCCGATAAAAGCGATAATGTTGTTATCTCATACGCAACTCGTAACTATGTGAGCCAGCTAAGATTATTAGGCATAAGCTTTTTACAATACAAACCTGGTTTTTTACACCAAAAAAGCATGCTTATAGACGACCATCTAAGCTACATTGGCAGTGCTAACTTAGACAACCGCTCGTTGCGTATTAACTTTGAACTCAATGCCCTGATTGAGTGCCAAAACTTTGCCAAAGATGTTGAAAAAATGTTTATTGAAGATTTTCGTGTAAGTGTCATTTACCCCAAAGAAAGTAGTTTATTTTCGACCCTGATCACGAAAGCGGCGAGGCTGTTTTCACCAATTCTTTAAGATACAATAACGTTATAACCATTTATCAGTGAGTAGACCATGCTATCGATTAGTCGATTATTTCCAATCTTAGCTCTTGTTGTAGCTTACTTAGCCTACAACGATCCCGCTCCCTTAATGACCTGGAAAGCCTCAATCATCCCGCTACTCGCTTTGGTGATGTTTTGTATGGGGTTAACTTTACGCTTACAGGATTTCAAACGTGTATGGAATAACCCACAACCCATTGCCTTAGCGATTATTGTGCAATTCACCATTATGCCGCTAGCCGCTCTGGCCTTAGCTAAAGCCTTTTCATTATCCGATGAATTAACCATAGGTATGCTGGTGGTTGGCGCTTGTGCCGGTGGTACCGCATCGAATGTAATGACCTACCTTGCCAGAGGTGATGTTGCTCTATCAGTCAGCATGACCCTTGCTTCAACGTTATGGGGAGTTATCGCAACCCCTTGGATCATAGGAATAACAGCAGGTGAAATCGTTGCGGTTGATAGCTTAGCCATATTAATAAGCGTCATCAAAATAGTGTTGGCACCTCTAACCATAGGTATTCTCATTACTCACTTGCTGCCCGATTTTGCTAATAAATTAAATCAACACCTAGCAGACGTTGCCAGTGTGCTTATTTTATTGATTATTGGAATCATAGTGGCAATCAACGCCGATGAAATTGCAACTCTTAGTTATGCCGTTTTTGCAGCGGTTGCCTTGCATAACTTAATAGGCTTAGTGAGTGGCTATATGGCTGGAAAACTGACACGTCAGACAGAAGTCACTTGCCGTACTTTAGCTATCGAAGTTGGGATGCAAAATTCCGGCTTAGGCGTGGCCTTAGCGTTAAAACACTTTGGCCCAATGGCAGCGCTGCCAGGAGCCGTTTTCAGTATTTGGCACAACATAAGTGGCGCTGTGATTGCTGGTTTTTGGCGCTGGTCTACCGATAAAAAAATAAAACAAGCACAGCAGCAACGCTCTCAAATAGTTAAGCAATTTAATCCCAAGGATTAATATCGTGCTAAAACGAAAAATGAGATCCGAGTTATTTAGGTTGATAGGTAGGTGGATAGGTAGGTAAAAGAGTAACTTTCTAACAGATATAAAAAAAACCTGATAAATCAGGGTTTTAGAATATTTAGTGGCGGTGAGAGAGAGATTCGAACTCTCGAACGGTTTCCCGTTACACGCTTTCCAGGCGTGCGCCTTAAGCCACTCGGCCACCTCACCTAACACAGTGAAAAATGTATGTTTTAAAACATTATACTTTTCACTAACTGCGTCTTCTGCAGTGGCGCGTACTATACTCAGTCGACTATATAGCGTCAACCCTGAGTGCTGAGTTTTTAAAGAAAAGTTATGCTTTAGGCGGCCATTCTTTTACATAATCTTGCATGGCTAACTCAGGCGCTTTTTTTAACTTACAATTTACATGGCCCAAATAAATAAAACCTAAAATGTCTTCTTGTTTCGACAAACCTAAAGATTTTTTTACATAAGGGTGGTAGGCCATACTTCCTGTGCGCCAGATTGCTCCTAAGCCTTGGGCGTAAGCAATATTCAGTATGTTTTGAATACCCGCACCAACCGCCAGGTGTTGTTCTATTGCAGGGACCTTGCTGTGCTCTACAGTGTGTGAAATAGCCACAATCATAACAGGTGCGCGCTGAGGCTTTGATTGTATTTTGGCTAGCTGCTGCTCTGTTAAACTGGGGTCGTCTTGCAAGCTGGCTTGGGCAAATATTTCTCCTAAGTTAGCGAGCCCTTCGTTTTTAATGGTTAGATAACGCCAAGGCCGCATCCAAGCATGATCTGGCGCACGAAAAGCACCTTGGTACATTTGCTGTAACTGTTGGTCGGTTGGCCCAGGACCTGTGAGCTGGGCCACGGAAACGCGTTGCGTGATCGCTGTTATTGCATCCATATAAATTTTTACTGCCTGTTTATTTGATCATTCAATTTTATACTTTATTTACCAATCATGAAGTAAATGCTAAATAAAAAGCATTGCAGATATTTATTTATTCATAAAAGTCTAAAAAACCCAGCTAATGCCCTTGCCTAATGCTATTTAATAAGGATAAATAGGCATCAAATCGCTTGATATTAAGTCTATGAATACCGAAAACAAAACCGCTGATTTCAGTGAAACCAGTATGCCAATGCAGGATTATATTGCCCGCGTATTGGGTTATGCCGCAGCAGGTATTACCCTGATGATCGGCACTATTGTGGGTTATTTTTCCATCAACATTTTGTGGATATCTTTGTTCGCAATGTTTTACCCACACTTTTTACAGTTTGCTACCCGCTCTTTTAGAACTCGCCATCCCTATGGAACACGCCAAATCCTCATTCATGGTGATGCGATTTTATGCGGGTTAATGCTAGCATTGATTGGCTTTCCACTCGAGCTAACCGTATTATTTTTAATCATGATAAACACCAGTTTTATTGTTGTGGGCAGCATTACCGCTTGGACGTTCTGCGTAATTTCACTGTTTATTGGTGCTGCAATTGGTGTTTTAGGGTTTGGCTTTAATTTAGCCAAAGACATACCCACTGCGGTTTTTGTTGCCGCATCAATTGGTGTGGGTATGCACCTGGCGATCACGGCATTTAACTCACACCGCCAAGCTCGTGATTTAATGCGTTTAAAACGTAAATTCCAGGGGCAGGTTGAGCGTTTTCAACAGCTGTCTCACAAAGTATCAAAATATATTTCACCGCAGATTTGGGAATCTATTTTTTCTGGGCGTAAAGAAGTAAGACTTGAAACGCAGCGTAAAAAATTGGTGGTTTTTTTCTCAGACATTGTTGGTTTTACTCAGCTTTCAGAGCAAATGGAAGCCGAAAGTTTAACCGATGTGCTTAATACCTATTTAACAGAAATGTCTAAGGTTGCCCTTAAACACGGTGGTACCATCGATAAATTTATTGGTGATAGTGTGATGGTATTTTTTGGAGACCCCAAATCCAATGGCACTAAGCGAGATGCTCTTGCGTGCTTAGCCATGGCCATTGATATGCGCCGTCACATGCAGGTATTACGCAAAAAGTGGATTGACCAAGGCATTAAAACCCCCCTACAAATTCGTATGGGGATCAACACGGGTTACTGTACCGTTGGCAACTTTGGTACCGAAAGCCGAATGGATTATACCATCATTGGCCAAGAGGTTAATCTAGCCAGCCGCTTAGAAAACAGTGCTGAGGCCGGTGAGATTTTAATATCTGCCGAAACCTATAATTTAGTCAAAGACAAAATAATGTGTCGGTTAAAGGGCCAGGTTGAGATGAAAGGGTTTTCTGAACCGGTGGCAACCTATCAAGTAATTGATTTTCGCCGTGATTTAGGCTCAAACCCAAGCTTTATTGAGCATGATGCTGAGGGATTTTCTTTGTATTTAGATACTCAAAAAATTAAGAGTTACGACAAAGACAGGGTGGCTGCCGCACTGGAGAATGCCGCCAAAAAAATTCGCGACAGAATCATTGTTTAGTAACATCTATCCGATAATGGGTCATTTTAAATAACAAGCAAAACTTGCAACAACAAATAACAAAGGATGCACCAAAAGCTAAGGTTACCTTGCTTTGGGTGCAAAACCACAATCATCACAACTACTGACGCAGGGTTCGGAAATTAATCGCTTGCTTGCTTTTAATAGAACTACGCAAAGGGTTGATATCTAAGCCTCCCCGCCTTACATAGCGCGCATAAACCGTTAAACTCTCTGGCTTACAGCGTGTCCAAATATCCCAAAAGGTTCGCTCTACACACTGTTCATGAAAATCCTGATGAGTGCGCAGCGAAACAATGTAAGTTAACAGTGATGCTTCGTCAATTTTCTCTCCTTGATATTCGATGTAAATGGAGCCCCAATCAGGCTGCCCCGTCACTGGGCAATTTGATTTTAATAAGTGACTTACCAAAGCACCTTGGTAAGTATTGCTATTAGAGGTGGTAACTGCTGAGCCATCTGTTTCATTGGCCAGTTTTAATACACTAGGGTCCAGTTCGTATTTATCCATTGTAATATCAAGATCATCAATACAAATTGCTGCTGGCTCTTTTGGGAATTGATGCTGCAGCGATAAGATATTCACCTTAACTGCTCCACCCGCTGCTGCAGATAAGTCTTGCTCCATTCTCTGCTCAACTAGAGCTTGGTTGGCAAACTTGCTTTGATTAAATGAATTTAAATACAATTTAAAAGACTTGGATTCGATCAAATAAGGGGACGTAGCAGGTAAACGAAATTCAGCCATTGCAACTTGCGGTATGCCCTTTTCATTGAGCCAAGATATTTCGTAACCATTCCAAATATCTTCTCCGAAAAAAGGTAGAGTATTTCGATCAATACCAACCGAAGCCCAACTTTCTGAACGTGAGATTGGAAACAATAACGTTGGGTCATAGTGATCTATATACTCTGAGCTTTTACCTAATGGATTACTTTCACCGTGTACCGATGTCATAAACACTACCTTTATTTAAATCTTAAATTCTATGGTTAATACTTGAGTTAAATTAACTACGCATTCCAGTGCCGCGCTTTAACAACCACACACTGAAGCTTGATAATATAGCTATAAACATAACTAACATTGCGATTGCTACGCTTACATTTACGTCAGACTCTCCTAGGATGCCATAGCGAAAACTGTTCACTATGTACAAGATGGGATTGAGTTTAGATACGTCTTGCCAAAATTCAGGTAACAAGGATATTGAATAAAATACCCCACCTAAGTAAGTTAATGGCGTGATTATAAATGCCGGTATGATTGTGATATCATCAAATTTACTGGCGAAGACGGCGTTAATAAATCCACCAAGAGAAAATAAAATAGCCGATAAACAAGTAACAATGATAACAATCGGTAAATTATGGACTTTTAAGTCGGTAAAATACAATGACAGCAAGGTGACAATTAAACCAACCATAACCCCTCTTGCTACCCCACCCATTACGTAACCGGCTAAAATTACTGACGGAAAAACCGGTGACACCATTAACTCTTCTACCGAGCGCTGAAATTTATTGCCAAAAAAAGATGAGGCAACATTTCCGTAAGCGTTTGTTATAACACTCATCATAATCAAACCTGGCACAATAAAGGACATGTAATCAAAACCGCCCATGTCTCCGATACGAGAACCAATCAGGTTACCAAAAATAATAAAATATAAAGTCATGGTAATGGCTGGCGGGATCAATGTTTGCTGCCAAATACGCATAAAACGACGTACTTCTTTTACCACGATGGTTTTAAAGGCGACCCACTGAATAGAAAACAGACTGCGATGAATTGGCTGCTGCATGATTTAAGCCCCCTTCTTTAAAAGTGAAGATTGACGGGAATTAGACGTAACACTTGGTTGGTTGTCATCTTGAACTAAATTAACAAATAGCTCTTCAAGTCGGTTGGCTTTAGTGCGCATACTGCGCACCTGAATATTAGCAAGACTCAAAGCACTAAATACAGCATTCAACCCTTGACCCTTACTGACGGAGATTTCTAAATGATCGCTATCGACCTGCTGGAGGTGATAAGCCGATAGCTCGGCAAGCATAGTCTTTGGTAATTGCTTGATATCGCCATCAACATCCAAGACAAAAGTTTCCGTTTGTAACTGACTTAACAGAGCCTTAACACTGGTATTGGTGACAATTTCACCATTATTAATAATGGCGATATTTTTACACAACTGCTCTGCTTCTTCTAAATAGTGCGTGGTTAAGATAATGGTCGTGCCATTCTCGTTCAGTTTCTTCATAAACTCCCACATGGATCGCCGTAGCTCAATATCCACACCGGCTGTGGGCTCATCTAAGATAAGAATTTGTGGTTGATGGATCAACGCACGAGCAATCATTAAGCGACGTTTCATACCACCAGACAAAGACCGGGCTGGCTCATTGCGCTTATCCCATAAATCCAGCGCTGTTAGTAAGCTTTGCGCATGAGAAGCAACCTGTTTTTCTGCCAAGCCATAATAGCCCGCCTGGGTAATAACAATATCGTAGACTTTTTCAAATTGATTAAAATTAAACTCTTGCGGCACAACACCCAAGCATTGCTTAGCCGCAAAAGTATCAGTGACAAGATCATGACCCATTATAGAAACGCGGCCAGCGGTTTTTTGCACCAAAGACGAGACGATACCCAAGGTAGTGGATTTCCCCGCTCCATTTGGCCCCAGCAAAGCAAAAAAATCACCCTGTTTTACCGTTAAATCAATTCCTTTTAATGCTTTAAAGCCATTTCCATAGACTTTTTCTAGTCCTTGGATGGATAATGCAGTTGTCATATAAAACCTTTATCTAAAATCATTTAAAATAGCACTGGTTAGATTACGCTCGTTCAGTCTGAGCGGTTTATAACAGCACTATTTAAAATAGAATCATTTAAGCCTGAAGCTAAAGAGAACACACAATGAACCAACGGCTCGCCTACCATATCGATTTATTAGCACAATTAAATACTCAATTAGCTAAATTGGAATTAGCAGATGAAAATTACAATTCAGACAACACCATTCTACAGCAACTTAGCCAACTGATAGAGTCTTTAAAGGACGCATCAGTGCAACAGTATGATTCAGCAATCTTTGATGGCCAACAATGGTTACAACGTTTTCTGACTCACAACCCAGAGCTAGCACCGGCTATTCATCGTGATTTGTTGTGGTTTTTTGGTGGCGACTGCCTTCATTTTATGCCTGATGACGAAATAGAAAAATATCAATTACTCGACGATGCCATGGCTGAAGCGATGCTGCGCAAAACACCGTTTAATTACACGCTATCACGCGAAGCTATTTTTGATACCAAGCAATAGCATTTCATTGAATACAACAGCCCTGTCTATTTACTATTGAGTGTTTTGCAGGGCTCATTATACTCCCCCAGCTCGACTCAAATGCTAGACACAAAAAAAGCCGTTTCAGTTACCTGAAACGACTTTTAGAATTTGGAGCGGAAAAGGAGACTCGAACTCCCGACCCCAACCTTGGCAAGGTTATGCTCTACCAACTGAGCTATTTCCGCGATCGATGTTTTAGCTGATCTCTCAGTGGTGACAACACCTTAGCTTCCTAAGGTAGAGCATTCTATTCACCTAATGCTCTTCCGGCTAGCTACGCTATCGAAAAACAAACTTGTTTTTCCCAACTGAGCTATTTCCGCGATCGATGTTTTAGCTGATCTCTCAGTGAAACAACAACTTCACTTGCCGCTTCCAATCTTGTCAATACGTTCTTCCATAATAAAGAATGGTATCCCCAAGGGGATTCGAACCCCTGTTACCGCCGTGAAAGGGCGGTGTCCTAGGCCTCTAGACGATGGGGACACACCGTTTGAGTGATGTGCATTTTACACATCATTTTTTGACTTGCAAGCATTTTCTTTTGCAAATCAATAACTTATCACTAGCCTAGAAGGATAAGTTATTTGGAGCGGAAAAGGAGACTCGAACTCCCGACCCCAACCTTGGCAAGGTTATGCTCTACCAACTGAGCTATTTCCGCAACATGCATCAACTAACCACGTACTGATACCAATCTTCCTAAGAAAAATGGTATCCCCAAGGGGATTCGAACCCCTGTTACCGCCGTGAAAGGGCGGTGTCCTAGGCCTCTAGACGATGGGGACGTCTTGCTAATCAACGGCGCGCATTTTATGGAGGTTACGGTTTTGAGTCAACCTATTTTTTTGCAGCGGCACAAAATAATACTGATGGATTCGCTGTATAGAATCTCTCTGACATCTCATTTTATAAGATAGCCATCTATGGCAACTTATGCGAAAGTAACTTAATCGTTAAAAAGATCGGACTAAACAATAATGAAACCAGAGTTTTCTTCTGATTCCTCTAAAAATTCCAGCATGGGCATAGGGAGTCGCCTAGCTTTAACCGTGGCACTCTATACTGTCATTACTGCTTTATTGGTTGGCTTAATTATTGGCAGCTTCCAAGTTTGGTCTAACTTACAAGATAGAAAGCTACGAGCTAATGAATCGGTAGAAGCGATTATTTCTTCTACCAAACCTTCTATCACTCTGGCTTCGTTCAATTTTAATAACAATTTAAACCAACAATTAATAAATGGGCTCGCAGCACACCCAGAAATTGTTAACGCCACTATTATTGATACGAAAGGGCGAAATTTTGTTATTGCCGAAAATCCTCAAGCTTGCAAAGGATCTGGGCTGAGCACTCTATTACTCGGTAGCAGCAATCAACGAACCTTTCCTTTAAATTATCAAGACACCGATTTAGGGAAGCTTGTTGTTGAGTTAAATTCATGCCATTTAACCAAGATGTTCTATCAAGAAATTAAAACCACCCTGGCCTCTAGCTTGATTTTAAGCATTGTCATCGCTTTGTTTATTTTCATTATTTTTTATCAGCTAGTAAGTTTACCCCTAAGTCGGTTATTAGAACGAATACAACAAGTTAATCCCGCTGAAATTGATTTCTCTACCCTGCAAAAATTTAAAAGTCATCGCAAAGATGAAATAGGCAGCCTAATTAATCATTTTGCGGATTTACTCCACACAACTTACGAACACATTAATCGTTTAAGAGCAGCAGAACATACTATTAATAATTATTCGGTAAATTTAGAGGAGTTAGTCTCTAAGCGAACTCAAGCAATTACTGGGATCAACCATCAACTTAAAGAAGCAAACCAAAAGCTTGAGCTGTCTCAAAAACTGTCTGAACAATTTAACCATAGCCAATTCAAATTATTAAAAGGTCTTAGTCAAGAATTAAGAACCCCCATTGAAACCAACTTAGGTGTTTTAAAAGACACCCTGCCAAGCTGTAGCAACGCTGCAGATCATTCACGCATAGAGAGTCTGATTTCACAAAGTTCAATAATCATCTCAATTTTGGATGAACTAAATCACATTGCTGATCTTAAAAACAGTTTTGAGGTCAAACAGTCTAGTCCTTTTTCATTGCAGGATATGCTGCTTAATTTAGAGCAAGATATTCGCCACCAAGAAACTAAATTGGTGTTAGATGTGCGCATTGATGAATTATTATCGAACGGTCACATTGGCAATACTCAATTAATAGAAAAACTGCTCTTTAATCTAATTGCCAATACCTATCAATGCACAAAAGGCAATATGCTTAAAGTGCATTTAACTGAATCTAATCAAAGTGTGCTGATTACTTTTTCTGCTCAAGACCTATACGTTCCCGAAAACTATTTTGATTTAATGATTTTGCCTCTCAATAATCCCCTTGCACATTCAAACATAACGACATTAGGGTTAGGCTTTGCCAAAGATTTAACAGAATTATTGTCTGGAAAAATTAGGCTTTCTATCAATTCTCAGAATGAGCATGAACTATCATTACAGTTGCCCTTACCTTCAAGCGATATTCAGCTGGCAGAGTTACGTAATAAAATACCAGAGGGTGGAATTCGCGTTGATATAAACCAACAACTGCTAAACAATCTGGTATCAGATGTGTTGAATAAATGGGATTTAGCCTTTCAGCTTACTAACGCATGCTCAGACAAACCGGTGTTATTGATTACTGACCAATTAAAAACAGACAATGATACAAGCTGTTTAATTGGTATTGGTAAGGCATTTGCCGGAAAAGAATGCGTTAATGACGTTCCCTTATTAGCGCTTAATAGCTTTAACGAAGGCTATTTATTCAGTGCCATAAATAACGCCTGTTTAATTACTAAGAAAGAACAAACTCGCAACCAGCTTACTAAAATACTGTTGGTAGAAGATAACGCTATTAACCGCATGCTAAGCCAACGCTTTCTTAAAAACTTGAGTACGGATATAGAAATGGTCGTAAATGGCCAAGAAGCCGTTGAGATATGTAATGGTAAGAAGTTTGATTTGATCTTTATGGATTGCAATATGCCCGTTATGGATGGCTTTGTAGCCACCAAGCAGATAAGACGATCTTACCTTAACCAGCACACACCAATTATAGCGCTATCTGGGCTCGATGCAGAAACAGACCGTCAGGCCTGCCTACAAGCGGGCATGAACGACTTCATTGCCAAACCCTATACTCAAGAACAACTGCATAATGCCATTGCGCAATGGTTACCCGATAATACAATTTAAATGCCACGCTGGCAGTGCTAACTAAGCGCTGCCAGCATATCTTTTAATTTATCACGCAGTTCAATCACTTGCTCTGGACTAGCTTGTGCACCACACAACAAATCAAGTGGGATATGCTGTGCTTTATGCCTAAGCTGAGCGCCTTTGTCTGTAAGTGTGACAAGAACTACCCGCTCGTCTTTATCGCTGCGCTGGCGAGCTAATAAGCCTTTCGACTCCATGCGTTTTAATAATGGAGTCACAGTTCCTGTATCCAATCGAAGACGCTGAGTTAAGTGACTAATGGGCAGTTCAAATACGCCTTCTTCTGATGACTGCCAAAGAACCAGCATTACCAAATATTGCGGGTAAGTTAGGTCCAAGGGCTTTAATAAAGGCGTATAGCCTTGAGTAATTAAGCGCGACAAACTGTATACACTGAAACAAAGTTGATTATCCAAATGCAATAACGGCATTGGTGTTAACACTTTTTCAGGTAAATCAGCCATATTAACCCTTTAATGCTTTTTCGATGTCAGCTTTTAGAGCTTCTGGTTTAGTCGTCGATGCATAACGAACCGCTTTACCCTGTTTATTCACCAGAAACTTGGTAAAATTCCATTTGATTTTCTTAGATCCCAACAAGCCTGGGGCCAGAGCTTTTAAGTCTTGGTAAATCGGTGCTGCATTGTCGCCATTGACATCTATCTTAGAAAACACGGGAAAGCTAACGCCGTAATTCTTTTGGCAAAAACTGGCGATCTCACTATCTGCGCCTTTTTCTTGCTCACCAAACTGGTTGCATGGAAAACCTAACACCACCAACCCCTGATCTTTGTAGTCTTTATACAATGATTCTAAACCTTCATATTGGTTCGTAAATCCGCATTTACTGGCGGTATTTACAATCAAGGCAACCTTACCTTCATATTCAGATAAATCTTGCTCTTCACCTGATAGCAATGGCATTTTTCTATTAAAAATTGACATAAAACACTCCCAAAAAAACAGTGATTAAACGTGCGTTAGCAACATTTAAGTTTGTTAAAATACAAAACCCATTGGTTGACTATACATTGCTCAATATATGCACACAATGGTTTTGCACAATTTAATTGCCCAAAATAACTATTCCTGCTTATCTGCAGCAAGTGGTTCAAGTTTTAATGACACCGAATTAATACAATAACGCAAACCAGTAGGCGCAGGGCCATCAGTAAAAACATGGCCCAAATGAGCGTCACAGCGCTGACAAACAACTTCGGTGCGCACCATAAAATGACTGGTATCTTTATGCTCATCAATGACCGATTCATTAACCGGCTGACTAAAGCTTGGCCAACCGCAACCCGCATCAAATTTTGAAGTTGAATCAAAAAGCACTTCATCACAGCAAATACAGCGATAACGCCCCGCTATAGTACAATCGTGATACTCACCACTATAAGGATGCTCTGTCCCTTTTTCGCGAGTTACGTAATAACTTTTATCATCAAGCTGCTCAGACCACTGCTGAGGGGTTTTTACTACTTTGTTTTTATCTGCAGTCATTATTTAATACTCACTTCAATGTCTGTAATTCTTCAGCATTCAAGAGTATCATTAGCCGATAGTAATTTTTATGAATCTTTACTTAACTTTTATTTTTAATTCTTATTAATTATTTTTAATTTATAACGTTACCCTTAAGGCGGAGTGCGCTTCATGCAGGATATTCTTAAATCCAATAAACTGGCCAATGTTTTCTACGATATTCGTGGGCCTGTTGCGCATGCCGCCAAAAAAATGGAAGAAGATGGGCATCGCATCCTAAAGTTGAATATTGGCAACCCAAAGCCTTTTGGCCTCGATGCACCGGATGAAATCATACAAGATGTGATTTTGAACTTACCTGATTCTGAAGGCTACAGCGATTCCAAGGGGTTATTTTCGGCTCGTAAAGCAATTATGCAATACAGCCAACAAAAAGGGATTAAAGACGTTGGCATTGAAGATATTATTTTAGGTAATGGGGTCAGCGAGCTCATTGTTATGTCGATGCAAGGGTTATTAAACAGCGGCGACGAAGTGCTTATTCCATCACCCGATTATCCTCTTTGGACAGGAGCTGTTAGCTTAGGCGGCGGCACACCCATTCATTACCATTGTGATGAAGGTGCTAATTGGTTCCCAGATATGGATGATATTCGCAAAAAAGTGAATAAGAAAACCAAAGCCCTGGTATTAATTAACCCAAATAATCCAACCGGTGCCGTTTACCCTGATGAAGTTTTGTTGGAGTTAATTCAAATTGCCAGAGAAAATAATCTTATTATTTTCTCTGATGAAATCTACGATAAAATATTATTTGATGGTATTACCCATACTTCGACAGCGTCTCTTGCCGAAGATATTTTATTCATTACCTTTAACGGTCTGTCTAAAAACTACCGCTTAGCGGGCTTTCGTGCTGGCTGGATGATTATTAGTGGTGCCAAGCACATCGCCAAAGATTACATTGAAGGCCTAGAAATGCTGGCGTCTATGCGCCTGTGCTCCAACGTACCCTCGCAACATGCGATTCAAACGTCTCTTGGCGGCTACCAAAGCATTAATGACTTGGTCACACCTGGGGGGCGTATTTATGAACAGCGCAATATTGCCTATGAAGCACTTAATAGCATACCGGGAATCAGTTGTACTAAACCTATGGGGGCTTTATATTGCTTCCCGAAAATAGACACTAAAAAATTCAATATACGCAACGATGAGCGCATGGTATTGGATTTATTAGAGCAGCAGAAAATTCTGATTGTTCACGGAAGTGCTTTCAATTGGAAAAAACCTGATCATTTTCGAGTTGTTTTCTTACCGCGCCCAGAAGATTTAACCGTAGCGCTGGATAAGATGAAACAGTTCTTTTCGACTTACCAGCAGCTTTAAGCTGTTGGTAACCCCTGCAATGACTGTGACCCGCTATGTTAGACGTTCATATTGATGATTTTTTTAAAGACTGCGCGACAATCTTGCTGCTTGGCTTTAAATATTTTCCTGCCAAACAGATTCTTTATATTGAGGATATTTGTGGCCCAGATCAAGTGGATGAATTTGGTTTGCACAGCCATCGTCACTTAGCTGCTTTAGGGGCGGTTATGTGGTTACAAGAAGAAGGCTATATCCGCTTTAGTGAGTTGAATCGACAGGAATCCGTCGACAACTTTGTATTAGCGAGTAAAGCCTTTACTCGCTTGCTAAGCGCCAATCGTGAAGACCCTTCAACGACCTTGGCTAAAGAGATAGAGTATGCTCATTTACAAAGCGATTCTTTATCGTTAGCACGTTTAATACAACAGCATTTTTTAACTGTTGATCATGCAAAAATATAAGTTTGTTTATATTCCCTTGCTGCATAAAAATGTCTATTTTCATCTTAATGCTTTTAAAATTACTGCTTCCTGATAAAATACGAATCGTTATCATTAACGCTTTAAATAACGGCTAAAACCGAAAAAACACCCCATATTAGGAGTTAACATGCGTTCTATATTTTTAACAGCATTTCTGGCTTGCTCAACCTTACTGCCGAGCCTCGCCAACGCTGAACAAGTGAATATTTACTCATTTCGCCAGCCGTTTCTTATTGAACCTATTTTAGCTGAATTTACCAACAAAACAGGGATAGAGACCAAGGTTATTTTTGCTAAAAATGGTCTCATTCAGCGCATTAAACGCGAAGGTGAATTATCTCCCGCGGATATTGTTTTAACTTCGAATTTTAGTAAGTTACTGGAATTAAAAGACGCCGGACTGAGCCAACCTTTTACTGCATCTAACACATTAACAACCAATATCGCACCTCAATACCGCGATTCTAAAAATCATTGGTTAGCATTAACCCAGCGGGTACGAAATATTTATTCATCTAAGCGTAACACTGATGATTTTACCAACATACGCTATGAAGATTTAGCCGACGAGCGCTTCAAAGGGCGCATTTGCACACGCTCTGGTAAGCATCCATATAATTTGGGTTTAGTCGCCTCTATGATTGCGCACCATGGTGAAGTCGAAACAGAAACTTGGTTAAAAGGAGTTAAAGCTAACCTTGCGCGCAAACCTCAGGGGAATGATCGATCTCAAGTTAAAGCCATTAAAGAAGGCTTATGTGATGTCTCTTTAGGCAACAGTTATTATTTGGGTAAAATGTTACAAGATCCTAATCAAGTTGAGTGGGCCAATGCAGTTAACTTGCATTTCCCTAACCAACAAGATCGTGGTTCGCACATCAATGTCTCTGGAGCAATCATTGCCAAGTATGCGCCTCACAAGCAATCAGCTCAGCAACTGCTCGAGTTTTTATCTTCTGATACAGCTCAAAACTTATACGCTGAGTTAAATATGGAATACCCTATTTCTGATACTGCTAAAACCTCTGATTTAGTGGCCAGTTGGGGCCAATTTAAGGCTGATAAACTGCCACTAGAAAAGATTGCCGAATATCGCAAGCAAGCTTTAAAACTCATTGATAAAGTGCATTTCGATCTATAAATGACCAATAATCAAAGCTCAAGCCCGCGTTTTGCGGGCTTTGTTATGTCTGTAAGCACGACAATTATTAGTTTAATTTTGTTATTGCCAATTGCTGCGCTGTTTATAGAAGCTACAACGGGATTATTTTCATCAGCGACAGACGCTATTGATTCAACGTTTGCTGATTTAGTCGATACGGTACTGCTTCAGTATTTGCAAAATAGTTTAACCATTGTTAGCCAAACTCTTTTATTTGCTTGTTTATTTGCTGTTGCCCCAGCCTGGTGGTGTGCACATTATTCATTTTCTGGGCGCAAATATTTACAGTGGTTAATGGTTTTTCCTTTAGCTATTCCTGCTTATATTTCTGCTTATATTTATACAGACGCATTGGATTACGCTGGCCCTATACAATCGACTCTTCGTGAATTTTTTAACTGGCAGTCTCCACAAGACTATTGGTTTTTTGATATTCGTAGTCATTGGGGTGCAAGCTTAATGCTAGGGCTTTCGTTATATCCCTATATCTTTTTATTGCTGCGTAATGCGTTTGAACAACGCTCACGCAACCTAGCGCAAGCTGCAAAAATGCTAGGAGCCAGTGACCGAAAAATTTTTTGGACCATTCATTTACCTTTAGCACGGCCTGCTTTAGCGATTGGCTGCACCCTCGTTGCGATGGAGTCATTAGCCGATTACGGCACCGTGCAACTCTTTGCGATTAATACTTTAACAACAGCCATTTATGATAGCTGGCTGGTATATGGAAGCTTAGCGAGTGCCGCTAAAATATCCTGCTTAACCTTATTGTTTGTTATTATCCTGGTTGTTTTTGAGAAAAATAGTCGCAAAAAACAACAACACTTTGATAGTCGTAGCCATCACCCAAATGAAAGATTACCCGCTAGTCATCTAAAAACTGCGTATATATGGCTAGTATGCGGTCTTATTGTTTGTCTTGGTTTTTTTATTCCGCTCTTAACCTTGGTTGAATATTGTGTCACTTACATTGATCAAAATCTCAATGACACAATAATTGCTCACAGCAAAAGTACTTTTTTCTTGGCAGCCATAGCTGCGTTAACAGCAACTTCTATTGCTTTGTTATTTAATAGTCAGCAGCGTTTTATCCCTTGTACCAGCAATCAACTAAAGCTCAGTTTATCATCGCTAGGATATGCTATCCCAGGAACTGTTCTTGCTATTGGTATATTGATTCCCTTAAGTCAACTTGATTTATGGAGCAATCGCTTTATAACCAGCATGGGTTTTGAAAAAGTAGGTTTGATTTTTTCTGGAACCAGTTTTGCTCTTATTTTAGCGTTTGTTATTCGTTTCGCAGCCATCAGTAATGGTAGTATTCAAGCAGCATATCAACGCATTCCACATAATTTAGATGATGCTTCTAAGCTTTTAAAAGCTTCTAAAATAAAAACTTTCAGAAAAATTCACCTACCTATTATGTCCCCAGCCATTTTGAGTGCATTTTTATTGGTGTTTATCGAATGTGTTAAAGAATTACCCGCATCTTTATTGTTGCGTCCCTTTGACTTTGAAACTCTTGCGACTTATGTTTACCAGTTTGCATCTGACGAACAGCTAGAGCATGCCGCTTCTGCAGCTTTGCTGATCATTATCGTGAGTTTAATTCCTATTCTTCTGCTTAGTCGCAGCCAGAAAATGCAGTAACGAGATTCGGTGGAATGTTTAATAAAACTGTAAAAAAGCAGCCTTCAAGTACACGGGCCAATAGTGAGCATTCTGCCCAAACGATGCGTCTCAACGCTGCAGGTGATGATCGCGACCATCATCAGAAAGCCGTTGAAGTTAATCATATAAACGTTAAATTTGGTGAAACCGACGTTTTAAAAAACCTTACTTTTGATTTACAAGCTGGCGAGATATTGTGCTTATTAGGCCCTAGTGGCTGTGGTAAAACAACCGCTTTAAAAGCCATAGCCGGATTAATTACACCCGAATTTGGTCAAATTGATTTATTTGATCAAATCGTTTTTTCTAACATTTCCTCAAACAAAGACTTCAAGGATACCGAATCAAATCCTAAAAGTTATGCCCCTTTGATTAATGTAGCAGCAGAAAAACGATCCATTGGTTTCATTTTTCAAGATTATGCGCTGTTTCCCCACATGACCATAGGCCAAAATATTGCTTATGGGCTAACAACATTCTCTAAACAAGAAAAGCAGCAACGAATTACAGAAACGTTAGCATTAGTAGAATTGCCAGATATGATGGAACGATATCCTCATGAGCTTTCTGGCGGTCAGCAACAACGCATCGCCGTTGCTCGCGCGCTTGCTCCTAAGCCTCAACTTTTACTGATGGACGAACCATTTTCTAACATAGATGGGCAAGTAAAACGTCGCATGATGGCGGATTTAAGACAATTATTAAAAAACCATAATATAAGCTGTATTTTTGTCACCCACGCTAAAGAAGAGGCGTTTGCTTTTGCTGACAAAACAGCAGTCATGTCTGCTGGGCTAATCGCTCAATTCGATACCCCGGCAAAGGTTTACAATCAACCCAAAACCCTCGATGTCGCAAGTTTTATGGAATCGGGCAATTTAGCCAGCTTGTCACATAGCCAGCAGCTATTAGATAACGTCAGCCCTAAATGGCCTAGAGATTTAGACAATTCTGGATTTTGGTTGTTTAAACCTCAACACATTCACATTCATCGCAGTCGTCAACAAACAGGTATAAAGGTTAGCAATATAACTTTTGTTGGCCGCGGCTATCAGTACGATATCAGTATTCAATTAAACAAGCACAAACCAGACGAGTTAATTATGTGGAAAGTTGAGCATGAAACTTTGCTTGAGCTCAATGTGGGAGACAATATTTCGCTAGAATACACCAAAATACCCCACTGGATTGTTAATTAACTCTTACTGGGCAAATATAGCAGACATTCATAGCATTGATTAAAACACACTATTTCAATAACTTGGCTTGTGTTTATAATGTGTTACTAATTTAAGTAGTTTTAGGTTTTAGCTTTATGGATAAACAATAACGGATTTCTAATGATTAAACCTAAACACTTTTCAATACATTTTTTATTACTATTGGTTACTATTTTATCCAGCCCTTTTGTTATTGCTGAGCAGTACGCAAGCATTAACACTGAAACCCAAAAAGTAAATATTGCTCCTTTTATAAGTTGGATTGAAGATGCCAATAATGAAATAACCTTCGAACAGATAACCAAACTTCCTGATAGCGCATTCAATATCTCTGATGGTTATTCTTTTAGTAAAGGCTATACCCTTTCCAGTTATTGGCTTAAATTTGATTTAGCGTTTGAGAAAGATCTCGTTAACAGTAAATGGTTGCTAGAAATTCCTTTCCCATTACTCGACTATATAGCTTTATACCTGCCCAACAGTGACAACAGTTATTCAGTTATTGACACAGGAGACCGCAGTCCTTTTTCTCAACGCCCTATTGATACTACTAACTTTGTTTTTACCGTTAAACCACAGCAAACTCACAATACTTTTTACATTCATGTAAAAACTCAGGATAGTCTTCAAGTCCCTCTATTTTTATGGGAGCCAAACGCTTTTATTAAACACAATGCCTCTAGTCACGGCCTGCAAGGTTTGTATTTTGGCATCATGATTGTAATGGTACTTTATAATTTATTTATCTACGTCTCGGTAAAAGAGCGTAGTTATTTATATTACATTGCATACATAAGCTGTTTTGTTATCTGTCAGGCAAGCCTTGAAGGCTATACATTTGAATATTTTTGGCCAAACAATACTTGGTGGGCCAACGTCAGTATTCCATTTTTTGGAGTATTATCACTATTTTTTGCGTCACTTTTCGCTCGAGAAATTTTACAAACTCGTCATGTATTACCCAAGTTCGACAAAGTATTAATCGTTATTACAATTTCATTATTTACGTCACTTCCAATTATGTTATTTGGCAGTTATGAAGTCGGGATATATGCATCAATTACAAGCACATTCATTTTCTTCAATCTTGTATTAGTTGCCGGATTTTTGGCTGCTATTAAATCGAATCGAACCGCAGTAGTATTTGTTTGTGCTTGGTCTGTATTTTTACTCTCGGGAGTCATTAGCATGCTTGGTATGCTAGATATAATTCCGATGGAATATGGTAGCCAAGCCGCTCTCCAAATTGGCTCAGCGATTGAAGTGGTTTTATTATCCATAGCTTTAGCCGATCGAATTAATATAATCCAAAAAGAAAAAGCTGACATAGAAGCTGAATCAAAACGTATTTTAGTTAATGCTAATAAGCAATTAGCCAACAGTAACCGCTTAAAAGATGAATTCATTGCTACTATTAGTCATGAAATTCGTACGCCTATGAACGGTGTTTTGGGTTCAACTCAACTGTTATTAGACACACAGCTGGATTACACTCAAAAAGTGTATATTGATACTATCAATCAATCTGGCCAGACTTTATTAGAAATTCTTAATAACATTTTAGATTATTCTAAAATTGAGGCAGATAAGCTTTCTCTTGAACATGTTGAGTTTGAACTCGAAAAACTAATTAACGAATGCGCTGACTTTTTTAGTGTCGTATCCATTCAAAATCGCGTGAAACTGTTTGTTCGCATCCATAAAAACACACCTAAAGTCATAAAATCAGATCCGTTAAGAATCAAACAAATCCTACTAAATTTATTGAGCAACGCATTCAAATACACAGATCGCGGTCAAATCTTGATTAGTGTTCAGATGGCAGCAGATAAAAAAGATCAATTATTAATTGAGGTAGAAGACAGTGGCAGTGGCTTAACATACGAACAACAAAGCATTTTATTCCAGCCCTTTGTACAAGTTGATTCTAGCAGCACCCGAGAAAAAGGCGGAACAGGATTAGGTCTTGCTATTTGTAATAAATTAACCAAACTTCTTGGCGGTGAAATTGGTGTACGCAGTTTACTCGGCAAAGGTGCTACTTTTTGGTTTACTGCCAATATTGAAGTAATCCAGCAGCGTAAAAATACACAAGCTATTAATCGCAGCGTTTGCATAATGATTGATAATAGTTACCAAGAACAGCTTATTAAAGACCAGTTACAAGATTGGAATATACCTGTAACCACTCGCAGTCTTATTAAATACGATCAAGAAATCACCATCATCACCAATGAAAATCACATTCAAGAAGCACTAAACTTGGGGGTGACAACTAAAAACATGATCATTATTTGCAATCAAAACTTTGAATCTGATGAACAAGGTCACCGTTTGCATTCGCCCATCACCACACACAAACTTTACTCAGCTATCGAAGCAAGTGCTTCTGGCCAGGCAAAAGGTTTTTTAGAGAAAAACTTAACCCTTGAAATGCCTAGCTTTCCTACCCTTCAAGTACTCGCCGTAGACGATAACAGTGTAAACCGCATGATTATTAAAAAAATGCTGAAAAAATACCAAGTAGAAGCGGACATGGCTGTGGGTGGTATAGAAGCACTGGAAATGATCCAACAACATGATGGACGCTACGACTTAATTTTAATGGACATTGAAATGCCCATTAAAGATGGTTATCAGACCACGGAACAAATTAGAGAGTATGAGAAAAAGAACGATCTCGACCCCAGTCGCATTGTTGCAGTGAGTGCTCATCCAATGAAAGAGTCTCGTGGTAAAGCATTAATTGCTGGAATGGATGATTTTCTTAGTAAGCCCATTGATCAAAATATTCTTATAGATATCTTGAAAGTAACAAAGTCTCAGTCAAAAAAGGGTTAATCGTCAACCCTTGCTGACAAAGTACAAATCAACGTTTACCTAATCGCACGTCAAAACCTGCCGCCTCCAAAACCTGCTGCAAGTCTTGGCGCTTGATAGGAACTTCTACTCTCATAGTTGGAATGTCACGACGCAGTGGATAATTTTTTCTGAGTAAGTCAAATTGCGAGCGCATGGCGTCTGTTTCTCCTCCGGTTTTTAACAAAGAAGAGCGCATGATGCCGTCATCAACACGCACCTCATAAACCGCCCTAATGGCTGTTCTTAACGCCTGATGCACTGGTACGCTGTCACCAAATTTAATCTGCTTTATCGGAGGCTCAGGCAAAAACTGTGCGAGTTTATTACGAATAGGTAGGCCAAATGTTTTACAGCATGCTTTATAAATTAACTCGGTTCCACGCATTTTACCGTCTAAAGAATAGCCCGCAATATGAGGGGTAGCCAGCATACAGCGCTGCATCAAACCCAAATCTAAATTAGGCTCACCTTCCCAAACATCAACAATACTCTCAAAATCCTGATGATTATCCATGTGTATTTTCAATGCTGTATTATCAACCACAGAGCCACGGCAGGTGTTAATCAAACAAGCATTTGATTTCATTTGTTCAAGCCGCGAAGCATCAATTAAATGCCGAGTTGCATGCTCTCCTGCTAAAGCAACATCGGTAATTGGAATATGCAGAGTTACTACATCCGCCGTCAATACTTCGTCCAAGGAAGAAAGCTCACCAACTTCTTCTGCACTTTTAAACGGATCAACTGCTATCACAGAAACGCCCATATCTTGCAAACGCTTACGCAAACTAAAGCCAACATTTCCGACACCAACAATACCGACGCTAATGTCTTGAAATTTTTGATCACGCTTATCAATTAACACACTGACCGCACTTAACACATAATCAACCACTGCTTCTGCGTTACAACCTGGTGCACTGGCAAAGGTAACGGGCTGCTGATTACTTTGGAGCCGCTTTTGATTAAGCGTTTGCAAATACGAAAGGTCAATGTGGTCAGTGCCTATGGTACAGGTACCGATAAACTTCACAGGACTGTTGGCGATTAATTGAGCATTAACAGGGGTCACCGAACGCACCAATAAAATATCGGCATCTTTAACATCCTCGCTGCTCATGGTTCTGCCCGCAACTTTGCGGATTTCACCAAACTCGCTGAAAAATTGTTCTAGTAAGGGAATGTTCTCATCGGCAACGATTTGCACTAGGCTATCCTCGACAGGGCTGTATCAAATTGGGTTATTCAAAGCTCATTCTTACCTAGCTTGCGTTCAGCGTCCACCGTAAAAGCTGTTTTTCCTTCGCAACTTGCCCTCTAAGACTAAAGGACAGTCTTTTGAGATAGATCAAATGATTTGAAACGACTAAAATGAGTGATTTATAATCACATTCACATAATGAATAGCGAATATAAGCTGAATAAAGCAAATTTATAGGCAATGAACGCATGGCTTTCTTAACGCGCCCAGCCACATGTTTTATACTAGTAATGATAAATTTTATAGCTGTTCTGCTTTACTGTAGACAGCAACCTCTGTCTAGAGCGATTTGATAGAGTAGATGATACGCTGAGAAAACGGCCAACAAAGCTGCTTCTTTAAAATCATAATTATAACTTGAGTGAGAGAGATTCCTATGAGCTTGTATACAGAATACCTAGCAGAAATTGAGGTTCGTAAAAACGACCTTGGTTTGCACCCAAAGCCAATCGATAGCGCAGAATTGCTATCTGAGATCATTGCCCAGATCAAAGACACAGGTAATGCAGAGCGTGAAGCGTCTCTAAACTTTTTCATTTACAATACACTTCCTGGTACCACGCCAGCAGCGGTTGTTAAATCTAAATTCCTTAAAGAAATCGCACTAGGTACAGAAACTGTTGCAGAGATTTCTCCTGAATTTGCACTAGAACAACTTTCTCACATGAAAGGCGGCCCTTCTGTTGAAGCGCTATTAGACATCGCTCTTTCTGACGACGCTCAAGCTAAAGCGGCTGGCGAAGTTCTTAAATCTCAAGTTTTCCTATACGAAGCTGATTATGTTCGTATTGCTGACGCTTTCAAAGCAGGTAATGCCATTGCTAAAGATCTTCTAGAAAGCTACGCAGCTGCTGAGTTCTTTACCAACCTTCCTGATATCCCAGCGAAAATCGACGTAGTAACATACATCGCTGCTGAAGGTGATATCTCTACTGACCTACTTTCTCCGGGTAACCAGTCACACTCACGTGCTGACCGCGAATTACACGGCCAGTGCATGATCACTCCTGAAGCTCAGCAAGAAATCGTTGAATTAGGTAAAAAGCACCCGAACGCTAAAGTGATGCTAATCGCTGAAAAAGGCACCATGGGTGTGGGTTCTTCTCGTATGTCAGGGGTTAACAACGTTGCACTTTGGGCGGGCGAAAAGACGTCTCCTTACATTCCGTTCATCAACAACGCGCCAGTTGTTGCCGGTACTAACGGTATTGCTCCGATCTTCCTTACAACGGTTGGTGTTACTGGCGGTATCGGTCTTGACCTTAAAAACTGGGTTAAAAAAGTAGACGCGAACGGCAACGTTGTTAAAGATGAAAACGGCGATCCAGTACTAGAAGAAGCCTATTCTGTAGCTACCGGTACCGTTCTTACGATCGATACTCAAGCTAAAAAGCTTTACAACGGTGATAAAGAGCTGGTCGATGTGGCTGATGCTTTCACGCCTCAGAAAGTTGAATTCATGAAGGCTGGCGGTTCTTACGCGGTAACGTTCGGTAAGAAACTGCAAACATTTGCTGCTGAAACACTAGGCGTTAAAGCCCCTACTGTATTTGCGCCTTCTAAAGAAATTTCTGTTGAAGGCCAAGGCCTTACTGCTGTTGAAAAAATATTCAACCGCAACGCAGTAGGCGTGGCGTCAAACACTCCTCTACACACAGGTTCTGATGTTCGCGTTAAAGTGAACATTGTTGGTTCTCAAGATACGACAGGTCCTATGACTTGCCAGGAACTTGAGTCTATGGCCGCTTCTACTATTTCTCCAAGTGTTGATGGTGCTTTCCAATCGGGTTGTCACACAGCATCTGTATGGGATAGCAAAGCTAAGGCTAACACGCCTAAGCTAATGGAATTCATGAACGCATTCGGCGTAATCACTGCACGTGATCCGAAAGGCGTTTACCACTCAATGACAGACGTGATTCATAAAGTGTTGAACGATATCACGGTAGACGATCGTGCAATCATCATTGGTGGTGACTCTCACACTCGTATGTCTAAGGGTGTAGCGTTCGGTGCTGACTCGGGTACGGTTGCAATCGCATTGGCGACTGGCGAATGTGCTATGCCAATCCCTGAGTCTGTAAAAGTGACTTTTAAAGGCACGATGAAAGACCACATTGATTTCCGTGATGTTGTTCACTCAACTCAAGCGCAAATGCTTAAGAAGTTCGGCGAAAACGTTTTCCAAGGCCGCGTAATCGAAGTACAAATTGGTACCTTGCTTGCTGACCAAGCATTTACCTTCACTGACTGGACTGCAGAAATGAAAGCTAAAGCTTCTATCTGTATTTCTACCGATGATACTTTGGTTCAATCTTTAGAGCTTGCCAAGTCTCGTATCCAGATCATGATCAACAAAGGCATGGAAAACGAAGCCGGTATGCTACAAGGTCTTATCGATCTTGCAGACAAGCGTATTGCAGGCATCCAGTCGGGTGAAGAGCCCGCTCTTGCCCCTGATGATAACGCGAATTACTACGCTGAAATCGTTATCGATCTAGATCAAATCGATGAGCCAATGATTGCTGACCCAGACGTTAATAACGAAGATGTTTCTAAGCGTTATACTCACGATGTTATCCGCCCTGCTTCTTTCTACGATAGCCGTAAAGTTGACCTAGGTTTTGTGGGTTCTTGTATGGTGCACAAAGGCGACATGCAAATCATCGCTGCTATGTTCCGCAACATGGAAAAACAAGGTAAAGAAATCAGCTTTAAAGCACCTCTTGTGATTGCGCCACCAACATACAACATCGTTGATGAGCTAAAAGCAGAAGGTGATTGGGAGCTACTAGAAAAGTACTCTGGTTTTGAATTCTCTGATACCAACCCTAAAGAAGCAGCCCGTACTAAGTACGAAAACATCATGTACCTAGAACGCCCTGGGTGTAACCTATGTATGGGTAACCAAGAGAAAGCAGAAGCCGGTGATACGGTTCTTGCTACTTCTACCCGTTTGTTCCAAGGTCGTGTTGTAGAAGACTCTGCTGAGAAGAAAGGTGAATCGCTACTAGGCTCTACGCCAATGGTTGTGTTGTCTTGTATCCTTGGTCGCTTCCCGACTTTGGCTGAGTATAAAGAAGCCGTTGACGGTATTAACCTAACGTCTTTCGCGCCACCTTCTGAAGACCTAGCGCGTCCAGCTATTCCTCTTAAAGCTGTTTAATTCTTTAGTTAAACAACAATTTAAGAGCATGCTCTAAGAAAGAGTTGTCCAGTCTGTACTTTTGTTAAGTATAGGCTAGGCTCTTTTCTAACAGCATAATTTGTAGCTAGTTTAAAAGATTAGAAAGACGCATAAAAGATGGATGACGAAGAGTGGATTTTTAGACCAGATAGCTTTTATAAAAAGGGCTTAGCGTTTAAATGTAGCTCTCCGATTTGATCGGCCTCTACTGACTAAGATTGAAAATTTAGATTACTGATTGCTTAAAAAAACCGCTTCCCTTGATTCCGATGACGAAAGTCTAACGATGAAAAGGGAGAGCGGTTTTTTTATGGGTGCAATATATAAGACGTTACGATTTAACCAAAAAGGGATAATTGAAAAGAGTCGGAAGCGGTCCCCTCTTGATGTCGATAAGGGGTTTACTTTACGTTTATGAAAAGTAAAAATTTCAGCGAGTGCCGAAAGCCCTGCCTTTTCTGGATAGATAATTCCTCCCACTCTATGGGAGGTGTAATTTCCGACTACCAGTTCATCGGGATATATTTCTATACTTTTATTTTGCAGTACATAACACATGGCTTCAGCGGCCTGTATTTCTACCGGCTTATTTCGATTCAATTTATTCTTGTAGTATTCCGTCCAAAGAATGGCTCTTTCCGGACAAATCGCTCGAATGGCATTATTAACTGAGTTTTTTAGGATTTCAATGCGATCGCTCATATTACCTTCTCCGCCCGCTTAGCGGGCTGTGAAACTAAGATTAAATGACTATGAATTGACTATGACTATTAATATGAAGATAGGCCTACGAAGCTTAATCGCTGAGTGGCTCATGACTTATATTTCGGCTGAACCAAAGTAACCCTGCGGCCCCCGCTGTGGAGACAATCTCCAGAGCCAGTAAAAAATCTGCAGTGGCATTAGGCATACCATCAAGCAACAAACTTATTAATCGGCCAACAACCAGGCCGAAAGTGATTGAGAAAATCATCCAAAGTGCGGGTCGGCGCGCTGACGCGGCAATAGCACCCGTCAGCATGATTAAGGCAAAAGCTAGGTGCATTCCCCCATAGTTGGCTCGAATTTCATTCGTTGCGCTGATCGAAGTCGGCTGCAGTTCGATGGCAGTCATGGCTGCGACTGGGTCGTACAAGGTATTTAAACCGATCAGTAGAAACGCAATGGCTGACATACTCAAAAAAAGTCGACTTAAAAAGATCATTTTACTTCCACCATCTTAGAGTCTGTTTTGGCCGTCTCGACTTCTTCAGCGGCCGTATTTCCTGTCTGTTTTCCGTCCATCTGTACGGTTGTCCAGGTATGAATAGGTGTATGACCTGAACGCTCCCACTCCGGTGGCTTCCAAAGATGCTTTAGCCGCTCGGAAAGCTTGCCGGGTGCCATCACGTCTCGAATCATATCGACAAGTTCATGCAGGTTCATTACAAACCAGTTATAGCTTTTGATCTGTTTTACGATGCCGTATTCGGCCTTTTCTTTTTCTGCCTCATAGGTTGAAAAAATATGGTCGTAGATCATGATGACTCCGCCGAAGTTTTTATCAATATATTGTGGGTTACGTCCGTGGTGCACGCGGTGGTTAGACGGCGTATTTAGTGACCATTCCAACCACGGGTGCAACTTTGTAATGCTTTCGGTATGCACAAACCACTGGAATGCGAGGTTCAATCCTAATAAACCAAGAATTAGGTCGGGGCTAAAACCGATGAAAACAGCCGGTGCGAAGAATATCCAAGTGCCCACAATGCCATTAAGAATGCTTTGTCGCGCCGCCGTAGACATATTCATGATTTCGCCGCTGTGATGGGATACGTGTTGCGACCAAAACCAGCGCACTCTATGTGCTGTACGGTGATACCAGTAGTAACAAAATTCTTGAACAAAAAATGCCAGAATTATTGTGAGGGCATTCACAGGGATGGTATAGAGACGATGATCCCAGACGAAAATATAAACAGCTGCGACATAAACTATGTTCATAACCGCACCGAAGACGTAGTAACCACCGCCTAACGAAAAGTTGGCAAAAACCTCGGGAATATAAAATGCCTGCCCTTTTGTGGCTGCCCAGTTTCCGCTTTTAATTCTTCGATAGAGCCACTCAACAAGAAAGCCCAAAACAAAAATAGGGACCATTGGAATCAGGATCATCTCATTGAGCGTAGGTTCACGCCCGAACAGATCGGTCAGGGTTTCGGTGATAAAACTAAACAACTGCATATGAACTCACTCCTTTTGCGCCGTTATTATTAATATTCAGCGATTTAAAAACTGCAGTAATTATGACTCTGTCTCTTGATTGCGTCTTGACCGGAACGTATAGTATTTGACATTTTCAGTCAGGCATAACGAATGACCGCTGCGATTCAAGTTTCTTCCCAGATATTAAATATTCTGCTGCGTTATATTGACGAAGAAGGCATTGCTAACGCTGATTTTCGCTCTCGCATCGAAGCAGCAAAGTCTGTTGATCGCATCAGTATCGAGCATTGGTGGGGCTTACTGGAAGAGCTCGCGACACTTCACCCGATACCTGCGCTGGGTATCCAGATTGGTATGCGAGGCGAAATCCAAGATGCCGGTATTTTGGGATATCTGGCGGCTTCTTGTGATTCCCTAGTTGAAGCCGTTGCACGGTTGCAGCGCTTTGAACCACTGCTACAAAATTTGTCCCATTCTTGGGTGAAAATAAAACAAGACCATATCTATATCGGCTGGGAAGGCAGTGGTAATGAGTCAACTGTATTATCCAATGATGTGGTGGTATCAGGAACCCTGGCTTTTATCCGCAAGCTTATTGGTACTCAAACATTTACGCCGTTAGAAGTGGAGCTAGCGGGGATTCCTGTTGACGAGCAGAAAGAATATGAGAGATTATTAGGCTGCCCTGTGGTCATTACCGACGACGTATTGGCGATGAAGTTGCCATTAAGTATGCTGCAGCTATCGCTTGATAACAGTAATCCTCAACTTAGATTGATTCTGGAGCAGCAAGCAGAATCGATACTGGCTACGTTGCCTAAACCGGATGAATTTCTTAAGGACATACAGCAGCACATACTGAATGGCTTAGAGGTTGGCCAACTCAGCATGAAGTGGCTGGCTGGGAAGTTAGGGATTTCTGAGAGCAGTCTTTATCGGAAGTTGAGTGAGCGTGGGCGCAGCTATCAAAACCTTTTGGATGAATTGAGATACCAGCTTGCAATTCGTTACATCAAAAACCCCGACTTGAGTTTGACTGAAATTAGTTTGATGCTGGGTTTTTCCGAGCACAGCTCGTTCACTCGAGCATTTAAAAAGTGGGTCGGGCAAACCCCACTTAAATATCGGAATAGTTTTTTGAAGGTAGATCGTAACAGCATTTCTTGAGTAGGTATGACTTTCTACCGAGGCTATTGGTCAGCGAGATCATGATTGCCTCTGACGATTGAACATTAAAATCAACATTAAACCGATACAAGACGGGCTTTAGCCAGTTTTCAGCGCTCTATTATTCTTCAGCTCTTCTGGCATATCTGTTTTAGAGAATATAAGGGGGTATACCGAGCCTGAGTTAACAAAAACAATAGGCTTATCTATCGGTCATTTTAATTGATTTTAAGGCTCGTATTATTATCAAACTTTCAATCAGGATCATTACAGCCTACTGACCCTTGTACCAAATTATAACGAGGCATTATTAACCTCAATTACCCTGCATAAGTTTTAGCCATTTAGCCAGATGAGGCAGCGCCAGTAATTTATCTCTTAAGTGGCTGCTCCTAACCACTTCACTCAATTGCCCCGCCAAAGAAAAATCAGCAATCGAAATGGTAGCGCCACCTACGTACTTGGGAAGTTCTATCGAAATACGCTGGTTTCACTTTCGATGATTCACATCCAAAAGAAGCAGCACGTACTAAGTACGAAAACATCATGTACCTAGAACACCCTGGTTGTAACCTATGTATGGGTAACCAAGAGAAAGCAGAAGCTGGTGATACTGTATTAGCTACTTCTACTCGTCTTTTCCAAGGCCGTGTTGTTGAAGACTCTACTGAGAAGAAAGGTGAATCTCTACTAGGTTCAACTCCAATGGTTGTATTGGCTTCTATCCTAGGCCGTTTCCCAACGATTGCTGAGTACAAAGAAGCGGTTGATGGTATTAACCTAACAAGCTTCGCGCCACCGTCTGAAGACCTAGCGCGTCCAGCAATTCCTCTTAAAGCAGTTTAATTGACGTACAGGATGTACTAATGCCGAGTAGGACATGGATGTTCGAGAACGGCTTTATTTAAACAATAGCTTTAAAGAGGCCAACCCGTTATTAACAAGTTTAAAAACGGGTTGAGTTAACGATAAACGTTGGATTTTAAAGATTCTAAAAAGAGTCTTTTCACAGCACAAAAGATCAATGACGAACGAGTAGATTTAAAACTGACTTTTAAAAAAGTCTTATGCAGCTCTCTGAAATGATCGGCTTCTACTGAAAATAAAAATCAACGCAAAAAACCGGCACTCGAAAGAGTAGCCGGTTTTTTATTACCCAAAAATTTTACACAACTTTAGCTAATTAAGTTTTTGATGGTTCAGATCGCACCATTGTAGAGCATTCGTTGACATTCTCATTACAGCCGTTTAGTGCTAACCTGAAAAACGAAACACACTTGGATTTCTAATCAGCATGATCACCATTGAAGTTATTGCCCCCTCTTCTAATGAAGATGCGATCATTCGTATCGCCAAACAAAACGAAGCCACCGATTTCTGGTTAAGCAGCTCCAGCGAAAAACAGGTTGCGATTAAAATCTTAGTCGATAAATCTAAGTCGCAAAAGATTCTCGACCAATTGCAAAAATTAATGAAAGGAAAAAGTAATTTTCGTGTTTTAGCCTCACCCTTAGAGATTGCTTTACCCTATGAAAAAACCAGCACCAGCAACAGTAATGTTACGATTTCTCGAGAAGCCTTATTAAGCCAACTAAAGGTCCAAGGAAAGCTTGATAGTCATTACCTGATGTTGGTTTTTTTAAGTACCATTGTGGCCGCGATTGGCTTAATTCAAAATAATGTGGCAGTAATAATTGGGGCTATGGTAATTGCGCCCTTACTAGGGCCGAATCTAGCATTATCTTTATCTACCACACTTGGCCAAGTAAACGGTACTTTAGATGCCTTGCGCACACTCGTGGTGGGCATTGCTTTCGCGCTAGTTATCTCTATCGTTGTCTCGTTTTTTTATCCAGAACTCGTATTAACAACAGAATTACTTTCCCGTACCAGTGTCGGTATCGATGGTCTAGCTTTAGCCTTAGCATCAGGTGCTGCGGCAGCGCTTTCGATCACTACTGGGGTATCATCAGTGTTAGTAGGTGTTATGGTTGCTGTAGCGTTATTACCGCCTACTGTAACCTTGGGTATTTGTTTAGGAATAGGGGCTTTTCCAGAAGCGAAAGGGGCTGCTTTTTTACTGGTTGCCAACATTGCTTCTGTGAACCTTACAGCTCAACTGACTATGCGCTTTAAGGGTATAAAACCAAGAGAAGAAGACAAGCAGCGCACTGCGCTGCTTGTATTTATAATTGGTATATTGTGCTGGTGCGCACTGATTAGTTATTTAATTTACGATTTGTATGTTGCTCAAATCGTAACTTAATCGCCTGCTAAAACAGGCGCTTAAGATTGCTTTAAGTTTCAAACTTTATGTGCGGCACAGCCTCAAAGCTATTATCGATGCGAGGCTTACACAATAATAAACGCGAAGATTCAATTTGCTTTTCTTCAACCATATATTGCTTAAACATACTGCCTCGCTGCTCGGATATTTTAATTAAATTTTCAATATCAACCGCACTTAATTGATCACCTACTTGCTTACCAATATCGACAGCAGTTGAAACACCACATAACTTGATCTGTAAATCCGATTTATCATTTAATAACTCGGTGAACGTCGTTATAAATTCTTGGTGATCAGCACCTACCTGAGTAACTGTCGCCGGATAATTTAAATTGTTGATTTCTAATTTTAATAAATGCTTATCCGCCGCGATCACGACTTTAACTAAGCTCGCATAAGGCACAAATGTCATGGTTAAGTAATCTTTTGCCGCTGCGATGGTCGCGCGTTTAACCAATAAGGTTACGAATCCAGAAAGACCAAATGATGGACGACTGGTATCCCCCGAGATAGGAAGATTAAGATCAACGTTACCATCACCATCTTTAAGCATACCTAAAGCGGCATTAAAGGGAATGTAGCTATCATTACTCTTGTCATTTTTTTCATAATTTTCTAACGAACTCAATTCAATACCTCGCAGCAACAGGTGTGAATCCCCCTGTATTGCACTTCCCTTTAGCACCAGATCAAGATTTAAATCGAGTTGGCCACTTTCTATTTCATAGCCCAAAGCATCTTTAACATAGGCTGTTAATGCCGCTAATTCCATCTGGCTTAATTGCCCTAAAATTTCATACTCTGCGGCCTCTAAAAAAGGTTTTGCTTTAATCACTACAGTAAACGTTGCGTATTGATTACTACTACCTTTAACGTTGATCTGAGTGCTATCAGCAGGCTTTGAAGTATCTACAGGGCCAATAGTGAGTTCGTTGAATTCGACGTAGCGATTATAATTAGGTGATACACTGCGATCACTAAACTCAACAGTCGCGCTATCGGTAAGCAAAAATTGATTAAACTTGATGTTAAATTCTACTTGATCTTCGACAGCCTCAAAACCCGAATTAATTTCTGAGTCTAAAACTAAATTTGGTTCCGAATCTAATTCCGAATCTGGTACCGAACCTGGGGATGCTGATGCATTTTTAGTACTTAAACCAAGCGCCTGAGAAAGCTCATTAGCAGTGATTATTAAATTCTCGATTTGCTTTTCTGGGTTTAATTGAATATTGGACTGTAAACCTGCCAAATTAATAGTATTCATACTCAGTGAATTATTATTTAATTCAATATCATCAATCATTAATTCTTTAAACAAGGCCAATGCAGGCATTTCATTGTCGGTATTGTTTGAGAAAAAGGTATCTGTTAATTGCATTTCATTAATGCTCAGCAATACCTTTTCTGCCTTGCTGGTAAAACTGACATCGTGCAAACCTAAATGCGCAACAGCTGCTAAAGTTTTATTAGAGGTGTGATTAAAAATAGTTAAGTCTTGCCAATTAATACTGCCATCACCCGTAATCTTGATGACAGGATTTTCAGCATTATCTGGGCCAGTAACGATACTTTTATTCAAAGGTAAGTCGAAAGTAACTGATGAACTTGAAAAAGACTGTTCTAATAACGCCAAATGAATATCATTTTTGTTAACTTCTAAGCCCTCTGTAGCCAATAAAAGATCACGTACCTGTAATCTCAAACCTTGTTGAGAAAGTTGTATTTCATGCGCTCCTTTATAACTCATAAAACCACGGGCAAGTGCGATATGGGGTGCAAATAACGCTTTAAATTTTTGTAAATCCACATCAGCCACATCAACTTTAAAGCGAATATCGCCCTGTTGATTGGTTAATTCCGTTGATGCTTGCAAAGAGACATCAGCGTTGTTGATCTGGGCTAACATATTCAACGACACGTTTTGTAATCTTGAAGTGATTTTGGCAACGTTGATAGTTAGGTCTTCAATATGAAACACATGAGATTGGCCTTGTGCGTGCAATTCTATATTGGCGTTAGTGAGTTGCATATTTGGCATGATCAACTGCAATGTGTTCAGTAGCGGCTGTTTTTGTTGTGATTGAACATCCTCGGGCTGAATGCTTTCTGATTGAGTATCTTCTAATTGAGCAACTGATTTTTTATGCTTTACATTACCACTTGCAGGCTCTGTTGCAGAGCCAAGAGATAAACCCGCCACCGTTAAAATTTGTGGCTGACTATCAACTAACAAGTACGCACCATCGACCAACAATTTCTCGACATTAATCTGCTGTGATAATAAATCAAACATACTAATTTGCAGTACCAAGGTGGGTAGCGAGAACACTATTGTGTCTTGATGGCTTAAGGACAAATCATTAATAGTTAACTTTGACACAAATGGGTTGTAGCGAATCTGAGTTTCAGAAGCCAAGTCCAAATCATGAGTGCTCACATATTGGCTAATAAAATAATTAACCGCTATTGGTGAAAACGCCCAGATTAATGAGGCTAATAATAAATACCCCCCTAGAATCACAAAAGCAGTGGTTAACGTTACTTTTTTTATAGCGAGTTTTATTTTTTGAGAAAAAAAGCGCGTTGGTGGAACCATAGACATTTAAATGACCCTTTACTTTACCCTGTTGGATTAAAAAATAACTAACTATGTTAAATGGTTGATTATAACTTTTATCAGTATTGATGTGATCAAGTTAACCAGAAAAACGTATAATAGATTGAATATTCGTCATGCATCGATTCAACGATAGAGCTTATAGGATCCCAACAATGTCATTTGACCAACTGCTAAAATCATCTCTAACTTCCCAAGATACAACAGTCGATGCCAGCTGGGGACAAGGCAGAACCTTATTTGGTGGAATTTCTGCTGCATTGGCTTTCAATCAAACACGCAAATTGGTCGATGTTGAACGGCCATTACGTTCTTTATCTGTTAATTTTAGTGGTCAGGCCTTGGCTGCTACGCCCTTTTCATTATCACAAGAACTGCTTTCTAACGGCAAATCGATTAGCCAAGTAACGGCTAAAGTAATACAAAATGATCGCACAGTAACTCATGTTACCGCTTGTTTTGGTCTAGAGCGCGATTCTGGCATTCAGGTAACTGCAGATAAAGCAGATTTACCAAAGCTAGGAACCAACACACGCCTAAACTACATTAAAGGCCTAACACCTGAGTTTGTTCAACATTTTGAATTTGAATACAGTAAAGGCGGATTCCCATTTACAAATAGTCCGTTAAATGAGCTAGCCGGTTGGGTTAGGTTTAAAGAACCGGCTGAAGAGTTCTCTGAGGCTCACTTAATCGCATTAATCGATGCCTGGCCACCTACTGTTTTACAAAAACTAAAAGGGTTTGCACCGTGCGCTACGGTTAGCTGGAATCTAGAGGTTATCCAACCGATAACGTTATTAGAACACCCCATTGCCGGAGATGACTGGTTGTATTACGAAGCAGAAATCAAACAAGCACATCATGGTTACGCCCATACTGAAGCAAAAATTTACAGCGCCGATGGCACCTTATTAGTGCTGAGTCGCCAACTGGTTGCGATTTACGACTAAATATCAAGGATTAGTTCAATATTTATAAACTAAGGTTTGATCAGTATTTAATAAATTGATTTTTAAGGTCATCAATACTGCCAATATCAATGCCTAAATCATTGATCAAACCATTATCTAACCCATAAACAAACCCATGCAAGTATAACGACTGGCCCTTTTTCCAAGCATCTCTGACGACGGTTGTTCTGGCTAGATTCCGCACTTGTTCCATCACATTAAGTTCGCACAACCGATCACGAGCATCATCGTCAGACATAAGAGATAGTTCATCCATGTGCTTATAATGAACATCTTTTACATGGCTCAACCAGTTATCTACCAAACCGTGTCGGCAATCATTATAAGCCGAGTGAACGCCACCACAACCATAGTGACCGGTAACAATAATGTGCTTAACTTTAAGCACTTCAACTGCAAATTGAACCACAGACAGACAGTTTAAATCAGAATGAATTACCTGATTTGCAACGTTACGATGAACAAATACTTCGCCCGGCATTAAACCCACAATCTGATTGGCTGGTACCCGGCTATCGGAGCAGCCAATCCATAAGTATTCTGGGTTTTGTTGTTTACTTAAATTAGAAAAAAAATCAGGGTTTTCTCGGCTAACGGTTTCGGCCCATTCTTTATTGCTGTTTAACAAACGATTCAACTTTGACATTATTAACTCTACTTTTAATGAATAAGCGCAGGCTCTGTAGCCAGATGGGCAAATGATGACGGAGGCGTTGGTAATGGCTCAGTATTTGGCAACTGTCCAAACAAAGTACGCCACAGCCAACCACTATCAAGGGTATCTCGACAAGATATTAACTGTTTATTGTACATTTTCGCACGACGATCGACTTTTCGGCTCACCGACATCAACCAGTCTTTTTGTTTATAAGTTCCTCTTAAATAGCCACCAGCACCCTCGTGGTAAGCTAAATAAAGGCGATATGCATCATGTTTTTGAATACCGGTGCGTTTAATAGTTTGTGTGTTGTACCAACCAATAAAATCAACCGCGTCAACAAAGTCATCGCGATCAGCACTCCATTGATTGGTATCATTTTGATACTCTCGCCAAGTACCGTTTAAAGCCTGTGTGTAACCGTATGCGGTAGATGGGTAGTCACCTGGAAATATCCATAAGAACCATTCTCGTGGTGGTCGAGCATCTTCAACAAATTTTGATTCTTGATGAATAAAAGCCATCGTCACACCAATGGGAATCCCATATTTTTGCTCGACTTCTTGCGCTGCGTTATACCAGTCATAATACTCATCGAAAATTTCACATACATTGTCTAGATTTTTAGGAGGCGCTGTCGCACAACCAGACAGCAAGGTGAAAGTAGCAAATAATAAAATAAGTGGCTTAAACATAGTTAACAAAATCACAGCACTTCAACAAGGTATTGCTTTAACATCTCAATGAAGCCCGCTTCATCTAAAATATCAATGCCTAAAGATTGCGCTTTTGTTAATTTTGAACCTGCTTTTTCACCCGCTAGTAAACAATCTGTTTTTGCCGACACACTGCCAGTGACTTTAGCACCGAGGGCTTGTAAATGTTGTTTAGCATCATCGCGCCCCATTTCAGACAGTGTTCCTGTAATCACAAACACCTTACCCGCTAAAGGTAAGTCGGCCTGCTGATCCGCAGATACAGGCTCTGACTCTTGCCAATTTACACCTACTTTTCTCAACTGTTCGATAATGATTTTATTATGCTCTTCATTGAAAAAGGCTAAAATGTGTTTAGCTACAATCTCACCAATGTCGGGGACTGCCAATAAGCTCGCTTCGTCAGCTTGCTCAATGCGCTCTAAAAAGCCAAAGTGATCGGCTAAATTTTGCGCGGTTGTGACACCAACTTCACGAATCCCCAGGGCATACAAAAAACGCCCCAAGGTGGTATTTTTTGCTTTTTCCAATGAGTTTAATAAATTCTGTGCCGACTTTTTGGCCATACGCTCTAAGCTGGCTACTTCATCTAACTGCAAATGAAACAAGTCATCGAATGAGTTAATTAACCCTGCGTCTACTAATTGCTCAACGAGCTTGTTGCCTAGCCCATCTATATCTAATGCTTTACGAGAGGCAAAATGTTTAATCGCCTCTTTACGCTGAGCGCCACAGTACAAACCACCACTGCAACGCGCTACCGCTTCGGTTTCTATGCGCTCAACATTGGAGCCGCACACAGGGCAGGTTTGAGGAAGAACAATATCCCTGACCGTATTTGGTCGACGATCTAGCACCACAGCCACAACCTGAGGAATCACATCACCGGCGCGACGAATAATCACCTCGTCGCCAATTTTCACCCCTAAACGGGCTACTTCATCCATGTTGTGCAAGGTGGCATTACTGACCATGACACCGGCAACATGAACGGCTTTTAGGCGCGCTACTGGGGTTAAAGCACCCGTTCGACCTACTTGAAAATCTACGCCCTCAAGAGTAGTGATTTCTTCTTGTGCAGGAAATTTCGCCGCGATAGCCCAGCGCGGGGCTCGAGCTACAAAGCCTAAGCGTTCTTGCAACCCAAGATCATTTATTTTAAAAACGATACCATCAATGTCGTAATCTAAAGCATCACGCTTTTCACCCATTTGGGTAAAATAAGCAACGCACGCATCAATACCTTGAACAACCGCCATATCACTATTAATTTTAAGACCCCAGTGTTTGATACAATTCAAAATTTCACTGTGGGTTTTAGGTAATTCAAATTCGTCTGATACTACGCCGATACTGTAGGCACAAAACTCCAGAGGGCGCTGGGCGGTAATACGAGAATCTAATTGGCGCAAAGAACCGGCAGCCGCATTGCGAGGATTCGCAAAGACTTTTGCGCCGTTAGCACGAGCAGCTTGATTGAGCTTTTCAAAACCTGCTTTTGGAATATAAATTTCACCTCGTACCTCGATCCGTTCAGGGTAATCGCTGTTAGCTAAGGAACCACGCAATGACAAAGGCACGTTTTTTATTGTACGAACGTTAAGAGTAATGTTTTCTCCGGTAGTTCCATCCCCCCGGGTCGCTGCTTGTGTAAGCTGCCCATTTTCGTACAACAAGCTCACAGCTAAGCCATCCAATTTTGGCTCACAAGCATATTCAAGGGTTTGAGATAAATCCAGATCAGAACCTGTTTTTAAGCGGGCCCTCACCTTACGTTCAAAGTCAATTAATTCATTTTGATTCATCGCATTATCAAGTGACAACATGGAACGCTCATGAGTCACTTGCGAAAAACTGGCTAAGGGTTCAGCGCCGACTTTTTGGGTAGGTGAATCGTTGCTTATGGCGTCTGGGTGTTCGGCCTCTAACGATTGTAATTCACGAAATAAACGGTCGTATTCGGCGTCCGGAACAGTGGGTGCATCGAGCACATAGTATTGATGGCTGTAAGCATTTAGTTGCTCACGTAATTGCTGGATACGCGTTAATACGTCCGCTGGAATCGTCATATTGTTATGGCTGCTTTAATACGGTTGCTGGTTAATGGCACAAGTGTCTTTTCTGCAATTTGGGGTTTACATCATTAAGATTTGCTGGCCAGTTTTTGTTTACGCACAAAGTCACGCACCTGCTGACGATTATGTTCAATGGTTTGTAATGCCATAATACTGTGAGTTTCGTCGTGTACTTCCCCGCCCAAATTACGCGCAATAACCGATGCCATTTCAGACATAGCTTCAAAAGCATCCATGGCTTTCTCTGGGCCGGGTAAGCTCATAAAAAGGCTAACCCCATGAATACGCTCGTGGAGTAATGTTTCTGGGTCGAACGTACCGGGGTTAAAGGAGTTTGCCATAGAAAATTGCACACGGCCTTCGCCATTTTCTTGTTCAAAACGATGGAAAATGCCTTTTTCGCCATGGCGTAAATCACAGTTATTTACTAAATACAAGATATCTTCACCGCAAAAACCTTCGTCGTCGTGAGGCACTACATGGGTTATCAATACCAGACTAGCGGCACTTCGATCAGCAAGAACTTCAGCATTAGGCCCAGGTTTTTTCACTGGGGCATAAGCAGCTTGTGTTAACATGTCGGCAGCTTGTTGGCGACCATCATCAAGTTCATCTTCTTGCACTTGAGCGGTGCCATTATCTAAGGGCTCGGTATGGGATAATCCTGCGCTATTGTTAGTAGAAGCCGAATTTACATCCGAACTATCTACAACCAAGCTATCTACAACCAAGCTATCCTCAACCAAGTTATTTCCATCCAAGCCATCATCAGTCAAGGGTTCAATTTTACCGTCAACTTCCACAGTGCTGTTATCAGCGTTTCTATTATCAACATGAACATCCTCAGCCAACTGTTTTGTATTAATACTGAAATCTTTCGAATCAGTATTTTTTTCAGCATCAAACGCCTCGGAGGTTTTTGCCGTTAATTCTGCAACTTCTAGCGCCTCATGACTGATGTTATCGGTAACAGGTGCTTCTTCACCTAACTCTTCTACATCCATTAACAGCGGAACATGTTCATCTAAATTTAACGGCTGGGTTTGATGAGAAATATGAGTTTCGATATTTGCTGTATCACTCTGTTGAGATTCAGAAACAGGTGAGTCTGTTGTGCTTATGGTTTCATCTAAATGATCTTCATTTTGTTCCGTAGGTTTAGCACGGAAATCATTGGCTTGAAAATCGTCGCTTACAAATTGACTGTTAGTTGACGCGGGCGTAGACGATTCATCCTTAATGTTATGATCATCATTTGCAATAATCTCTGCATGCTGATCATTAATATCAGCCAAAGCCGACAAGCTTGGTAAATCATCTAATTGCTGGTTAAAAGCTTCACTGCCATCAAAGTCTTCGTTGTGCTGCTTATCACTGTCGATAATTCTTGCACCCCCATTGGGCAACTCAGAAGCAAAAGTATCTTCTGGGAACTTAAAATCATCTTGCACGTCAATTTTTAGTGCTTCTTGCCGCGCTCTACGCATACGACGAAAACCATCAATAAGAATGGCTAACATGATAATACTTCCCAGTATGACCAAAACTGTTCGTAGATTTAGCTCCACGTTCTCACCCTCTTAGTGGTTCTTTTTAGGGTTCTTTTTAGGGTTCTTTTATCCATAATATCCATAATATCCTTAAACTCTTGTCGATTATATTTCATTACGCCTCAACCATTTTTGCAGCTTCTTCAATATCCACAGATACCAATCGAGAAACACCCGGTTCGTGCATAGTTACACCCATTAATTGATCGGCCTTTTCCATGGCGATTTTATTATGGGTGATATAGATAAATTGTACCTTTTCTGACATGGCTTTTACTAGTCGAGCATAACGACCAACGTTAGCATCATCTAAGGGAGCATCAACTTCGTCCAGCATACAAAAAGGTGCAGGGTTTAATTGAAATATAGAAAAAACTAAAGCGATCGCCGTTAGCGCTTTTTCGCCCCCCGACAACAAATGAATGGTACTGTTCTTTTTACCGGGTGGCGAAGCCATAATCGCCACTCCTGTACTTAATAAATCATCGCCTGTCATCTCTAAGCTGGCATGACCACCACCAAATACTTTTGGAAATAACTCTGCCAAACCTGAGTTTACTTTATCAAAAGTTTCCTTGAAACGTGTTTTAGTTTCACGGTCAATTTTATGAATGGCACTCTCAAGAGTCGCTAATGCTTTTTCTAAATCTTCATGTTGTGTATCCAGATACACTTTACGTTCAGACTGAATTTGATACTCATCAATTGCCGCTAAATTAATGGCTCCTAGACGACGAATACGATCAGCAATACGCTCAAGATCTTCACTCCAAGCTTGAATATTTGCCTCACTTGGTAAACCAGACAAGACTGCGTCGAGTGTTAAATCGTCTTCTGTTAATTGCTCAACAATACTGTTTCGACGAATTTCTAATGACTGCGTTTCCATTCGCACCTGCTCTAGTTGAGTGCGTAAATCCAAAGCGGCTTTTTCGGCTACAGCTCGGTCTTTTTCAAATTGGCGCAACTCTGCATCAACAGCCTCTAATTGATGTCGAGCTTCCGTCATTACCTGATCTGCATGCAAGCGTTTTTCTAACAGCTCTTCTAACTGCATTTTTAATTCTTCAAGATCAGAATCATGATCACGATTTTGATTGTGCTCTATCTGCGCTTTACGCGCTTGACTGCGTTGCATTTGCTGATGTAAACGCTCAACAGCTTGCGCTAAGCCTTGCTGCTGGCTCATTAGGCCTTGGTAACGCAATTGCAGCTGGTGAACCTGATCTTTTTGTTGACGAGCAGTGATACGCGCTTGTTCAATACGATGAGTAGCTTGTTCGCGCTGAGATTGCAGGCGACTGCGCTGATCGGCATCTTGATCCATATTCGCCATGGCTTCTTGCCATTGCATGCGTGCCTCGCTGACTTGCTCACGTTCCAATACCTGTAACTCATTTACTTCTACTAGCTCTGCATTAATTTTGTCTATACGCAGAGCTAATTGTTCAGCACGGGCTTGCTTACCCGACAACTGTGATTGGAATTCTGACAACTGGCGAGCAAAAGTCGCCATTTCCTTTTGCTGAACCTCTCGCTGCTGCTCCATATTACGCAGTTTTAGTTGCTCTGCATCTAGATCAACCTCCCACTCTTCGACATTAATATCTAATTCTTCAAAACGCATATCTAGCGCTTCAAGCTCTTGTTGGCGAGCAAGAATACCGCCATTGCCATCACCATCTTTAGCAACTCGCAACCACGATTTACCGATCCAAAGCCCTTCTGCAGTAATAAGCGATTGATGATCAGCCAATTGATGACAACGGGACAAAGCATCTGCTAAATCCGTGGCCGTTTGAACAGAACTCAGTAACGCACAAACACCCTCATCACCGGCTACTTTGGACGACAGCAAATGATTCGTCATCACGGTGGGGGCAACTCCCTCGTCACTGGCCCAAATGATAACTTCACCGTCTTTTAAGCCGTCTAACCAATGCTGTACAGGATCTAAATCATCCACAATAACCGCTTGTAAATAATTACCCATGACCATTTCGACCGCTTTTTCCCAGCCGCTTTCAACATGAATTTTTTCTGACAAACGTTTTTTTCGGGATAACTGATGACTTTCTAGCCAATGACTAACAGCAGTATTACCTTCGCCTTTCGCCGCCTGCTGTAAAGCTTCTAAAGAGGCTTTTCGACCTTGTACTTGTTGTAATTCACTGCGTCCTTCATCTAATTGGCGGCGTAATTGTTCAATTTTGTCACGCTGAGCATTCACTTGCTCACCAAACGTTTCTCCAATCGCTTGCTGTTCCTCAAGTTGCATTTCGTGTTCTAAAATCTGCTCTTGCAACATTAGGATTTCTTCAGCTTCGGGGTTAGATGTCAGCTGATGCTTTTCTTCATCTAAACGCTCAGTTCGTTGCTGCAATCGGGTTATCTGCTGTTCTAAACTTTGAATACGACTCTGGGCAACTTCCGCTTGCCTGGCAGGAGCACTGGCTTTTTGTGTAAATTCGTCCCAGTCTGACTGCCAAGATTGCAGGGTTTCTTCAGCAAGACTGAGTTCTTCAATGGCGGCTTCCTCACTGGCCTGTAAAACTTCCAGCTCAGGCTCAAGCATCATGATTTCTTCGTTAATATCTTCGAGCTTTAGCTGATCTTCTTCTAATGCACGCTGAGTATCCAAAATGGCTTTTTCTGTTTCTGCCAAATCCTGAGATAACTGCAAGCTCATTTGAGCCTGATGCTCCAGTTTTTGCTCATGACGTGCAATTTGAGCGCCTACTTCGTAATATTTAGCTTGCGCACTATTCAACGTTTGAGTGCGCTCGTGATGATTTTCTCGACGTTCTTCAATCGCTGCATCGGCGGCTGTTTGCTGGGCCATTTTAGCTTCAAACTGCATATCCAGTTCAGCTATTTCCAATTCACGTTTTTTATAATCAACATCCAGCAACTGCCATTTCATTGCCAGCAATTGACCTTTTTTCAAACGCTCTTCCGCTTTATATTCCTTATATTTTTCTGCTGCTTGCGCTTGCTTGTGAAGGTGCGCTAATTGTCGCTCCATTTCGTCACGAATATCGTGTAAACGCTCTAGGTTTTCGTGAGTACGGCGCATTCGATTTTCAGTATCGCGGCGACGTTCTTTATACTTTGAGATGCCTGCTGCTTCTTCAATAAATACTCTTAATTCTTCGGGTTTTGATTCAATTAATCGTGAAATCATTCCTTGTTCAATAATTGAATATGAACGTGCACCTAAGCCAGTTCCCAAAAAAATATCGGTAATGTCTTTACGACGGCATTTAGTACCATTTAAATAATAAGTTGATTGTCCTTCGCGGGTAACTTGGCGGCGTAAAGCCACTTCTGAAAATGCAGCGTATTCACCTTTTAAAGTACCATCTGAGTTATCAAAAATAAGATCAACACTGGCTTTACCTACAGGTTTACGCTGTGACGAACCGTTAAAAATAACGTCTGTCATCGAATCGCCGCGTAAATTTTTAGCCGAACTTTCACCCATAACCCAACGCACAGCATCGATGGTATTTGATTTACCACATCCATTTGGCCCTAAGATGGCCGTCATATTGGTTGGAAACGGTATATAGGTCGGATCTACAAACGATTTAAAACCTGCCAGTTTGATGGCCTTAAGGCGCATACCTATTTTTCCTAGTTAATTATTATTGTAGTGTTTTCTTGTGAGTTAACGTTGCCAATCGCTATTACTCAGCTTCTAAGGCAGCAATCACTAACGTTAATTGATGATCAAAATATTGTTTAACAGCATCTGGCAAAATTTCAGCTTTTCTCTGTGTCACGCCTTGCATAAGTGCGGTAAAAAATGTAACAGCAGCTTGACCATCATTGGGCTTGTAACGTTGAGCTAATGCATAGCAACGATGTACGGCCGGTTGAAGGTTTGACAACAACTCGTGCAAATAATCGTTCTTAGCCAAGGGATAAGCCATATTTAATAGGGCAAAGACCTGCGTCATAAACTCCTCGCGATCTTCTTGGTTGGCCATCGTTTGTAAGCGTAATAAGTGCTCAACAAGAGGTTCTAACTCTTGCCCCTGCCAACGCTCAGCAACCAATACTGCCAAGCGACTTACCAACACACCAAACACATCAAACAAATTTTCGACAGAACGAGAATTAATTTCGGCAACCATCGCACCTTTTCTTGGTGCTATTTCAACCAGGTGACGCCTTTCCATTAACAGCAAGGCTTCTCGGACAGAGCCTCTACTCACATCAAGTTCTTCTACAACTTTTATTTCTTGAATACGCTCATTAGCAATACGCTCTCCAGAAATGATCTGATTTGCAAGGTGTTGGGCAATTTGTTCTGCCATGCTTTTGGGGGCATTAAAACTCATGGAATCGACCATATAATCATATAAGTGTGAATATAAACCGATTCTAACACAGCCACTTAGCGCTGGAAGCCTTAACTAAAGCGGTATCCTCATTTTTATAAGGTTTATTTGGCAGAGGATTACTGCTCTTTTGGTTATTTTTCATTAGCAAAAGCTGTTTTAAAACAATATTCGACGTATTTACTGCCAACTTGTACATAAAACACTCAGATAGATCCCCAACAATCACAGCTAAATCTAACTGACTTACATTCATTAGACTATTGCTTAATATTCTATATTGTCCTACAATCCTACAATAAGATTTGCAAGAAGCTGTCAAAGAGCTGCACAAACGTTGCAAATACTTATAACCAATACAAAAAAACGAAAAAAATAAAAAGAAATCGATTAGGGAGCATGCCATGAGCATTACTCAAGCGCGATCAACAAAACTACCCAGCCAGCATAAGGATCTTGATTTGATTATTAAGATCAAAAAATATGCTTATCTTCTTGTTACGTTACCCTCAATTATTTTGCTCGCATCAGTTTGGTTGGGTAATGAATTTGGTTATAAAGACGCGTTCGCCTTTACCACGGTGATATTTGTTTTTGTTATTGTACCGTTTTTAGACCATTTGATAGGCCAAGATCCGGTTAACCCAGATGAAGAAGTTCAAGTACCTCAACTTTCCAAAGAAATTTTTTATCGCATATTAACCCTACTCTGTTTACCCATGCAGCTGGCCACAATTTTTTATGGCGGTCATATATTAATGTCGGCTGAATTAAGTTGGGTAGGTCAACTGGGTTGGATTTTATCGGTTGGTACCGTAGGTGCAATTGTGGCAATTAATGTGGGTCATGAACTGATCCACAAAGACCCATTGATTGAACAATGGACGGGTGGACTGCTGTTTTCTTGTGTGACTTACGGTGGCTTTAAAGTTGAACACGTACGTGGTCATCATGTGCATGTGTCTACTCCTGAAGATGCCTCTTCTTCACGTTATGGACAATCTCTGTATCGATTCTTACCCCACGCCTATTGGCACAATTTTTTAAACGCGTGGAAACTTGAAGCAAAAAAATTAAAACGTAAAAACAAACGCCTATTCAGCCTAAGCAATGAATTAATATGGTGGTATGGGATCAGTTTTATTTTTGCAGGTATCTGCGGCGCTTTATGGGGATGGGCTGGCGTAGGCTACTTCTTTGCTCAAAGTTTTGTCGCATTTTCTTTATTAGAAATTATAAATTATGTTGAGCATTATGGCTTACACAGAAGAAAGTTAGAAAATGGTCGTTATGAACGCACCACAGTCGAGCATTCTTGGAACAGCAACTACTTGCTTACCAATTTGTTTTTATTCCAATTGCAACGTCACTCAGATCATCACGCCAATCCTAAACGCCGCTATCAGGTTCTGCGTCATCATGATGTGAGCCCACAATTACCCAGTGGTTATGCCACTATGGTAGTACTGGCGTTATTTCCGCCTTTGTGGTTCAAAGTTATGAACCCAAGAGTTGAAGCGTATTACAAAGGTGAAGAACACCAACTGCAGCACTCTCAACTAAAATAATCAAATAAATACTTTATCAGACAGTACATAAATAGATTACAAACCTCAGCATCGCTAAATTAATGCTGAGGTTTTATCCCGCAAACAAAACCATCGTACTAAAAATCACAAAAAAACGTCATTATTCCGGCACTTGTAAAACTGTCAGCTTTACATCACTTAATTAAACCACTCTAACTTGCGTCTTTAGCAGCTTTAAAATCTCTGTAAAGAGCCATGAAAAAGAAACCGTTTAACAAAACAAATAAGGTTTTTAATTAAGGTTTCTTCATCAAAAAATTGGCTTTAACACAAGCTGTTTAATGTTTGAAAATTTCAAGATCACACTTACAGCTAAGCCCCCTACTGACCAATGCCTTCTCATAAGATAGGCTTTTAATTCAAATTATTGACTTATTCAGCTACTAATAAAAAATATTTTCTGACACATTAAAGAATTAGGAGTCATTAAAGTGTACTTTTGAAACAAAAAATCCACTGTAAACCTTTTAAAAAGGATGCTTTTACAATATTTAACATTGTTATTTTTTCCATCAAACAACTGACAATTTTTGTCACTATTTTCATATTTATGCTGAAAAAAAAGAATTTTTCAGTCAAAAGCACCTATTTAACGAGAATCGATATTAACAAGACCTTGTCTTTGTAAAAGATCGAAAAATCCAGGCCTTTCAATTGTTTACATAATGTAACATTCAATTATTGTGAACAGATGTAAAATTGACGCTCACTTGATTGACCCATAAAATCTAGTCCTATACAACTAGACAAATTGAGCCAAGTATCACAGCAATTGCTTAAATGTGTGTTTTTCACACTAGCAAAACTGTGCTCGGCTAAATGCCATTCTCGCTTTGTTTCTCTGCAATGGCTGTTTTCTGCAGTACTGTTTTTCACTTTTTCTGAATCTACTTTTGCGAAAGAAGTTATTCTTCGCCACAGCTTTGCCGGTAATATGTCGTTTGAACTGACTGGCAATACATTACGCAGATCCAATAACACCTGTGCGTTAGTTGCTGGCGGACAGTCGTCTGGCAATATTAACCTTCCCTCAAATTCAACCGTTAAAGCTGCGTACCTTTATTGGTCCGGCTCTGGTGCCGTGGACTCTAGTGCTACTTTCAATAACACCACCGTTAATGCTGATGTCAGTTATGTTGAAATGTATCAAGGCCTTGAGTATTACAGCTCAAAAGCCGATGTGACCAACCTTGTTTCTTCTGCTTCGCAAACAACCTACACAGTCTCTGGAGTTGATTTTGATGGCAGCAGTGCTTACTGCAATACTTCCATTGCCTATGGCGGCTGGGCATTAACCATTGTTTATGAAAATGCTAATCAACCCATACGTGTGATTAATATATTTGATGGTTTTAAAAACTTTTGGGGAAGTCAGCTAGTGCTCATCCCCGATAATTTTGTTATTGCCCAAAATGCTGCGACCTTAGGCGGAAAGCATGCTCACATTACCTGGGAAGGTGATGCAGGAAACTCACAAGCACGAAATAACTTTAATGAAAGATTAACCTTTGAAAACAATAGTTTAACCGATTCAAATAACCCGCAAGGTAATCAATTTAACGGTTATTCAAACGTCACAGGGACTACCAGCGGTGTCGACATTGACCAATACCCTATTGGGAGTCTTTTGACTCCTGGTAAAACCAGTGTCCAAACCACTTATTCAACGGGCCAAGACTCTGTTTTCTTAACCGCTGAAATTATCAGCGTTCCTAACGAACCCGTTGCAGAACTCTCGATCCAACAATCAGGGCCATCGCGTTTTATTCGTGATGCCAGCAACACGATTAATTACACAGTAACAAATAACGGCCCAAATACGGCACCACCCAATACACAGGTAGTTATTCCTTTAAGTAGCGATTTAACGTTAGCTAATTTTGTTGGTAATCAATGGAATTGCAGTGCCACCAGCAGCGCTGTTACTTGTTCGTATAATGCAGCTATCACTAAAAACTCTAGTGCTAATAATCTATCGGTTAGCTTGTATGCTGCTCCAAATACAGCAAATACTGTCAACTTATCCGCTACCGTTAGTGGAATCTTATTTGACAATATTTTATCCAATAATACCCGCTCACAAACTTACAATGTTATCTCTGCCAGCCTAGCAAACTCAACGAAAGCCGTGACCGATATAAACGGAGGCAATGTTCAGCCAGGGGATATTTTGAGATATCAAATAGACCTCAAAGAATCAAATGGCGTGTCTGTTTCAGGCATCAGCGTCGTCGATCATTTACCCGAAAATATATCGTCTTTTGATGTGGTAAGTGTTCCTAGTGGTGCCAATATTAATGTACTGGCAGCGCCAAATGGTGATAATGGTAACGGTAGAATAACCGTTAATAATATATCAATTGCCGCGAACGCTATTGCTAGCATAGTGATTGACGCCACCATTGATGCCCAAGCCAGCAACGACAGTGTGATTATCAACACTGCAACAATTTCTGGCTTAGCCGCTGATGTCGAAGTGCAATCACCGGCTATTTATATCTCTCAAACGGCGAACCCTGCCAGTGGTAACAAACCACTCTACCTTCGCCAATCCTCAACTTTAAGCCGAATACAACCGACTTCTTCAGCGTTTAATAGCATTACTGATTTAGGTTCAATTAACTATGTTATTGAGCCTGAATTTCAGCAAGAGTTTCGTTTTTCCAGCTCGTCCGTGAGCGTTTATTTATTTTTGCAAAACGATTACTTATCTGGGTCCTGGGGTCATAATGTTCGCGTTAGTTTATTACATAACAATACTGTTATTGGCGAACAACAGCAGCAAATCACTGTTCCTTCAAGAGCTGTAGACGGTGATAACGTCGCACTATTTGAATTTCCTATTACTCTAACCAGTATGCCCACTATTAATAAGGGCGATACCCTGACAGTGCGCATTTTTAATGATTCGGATTATGCAGTTGATAGCCTCCGCATATACTCGATTGATCCCAATGAAAGTACTCAAGATGTCGAGTCTCCCTTCAGTTTGGTAAGCTTGCCAGCGGCCACTGTGATTAATGTTGATCAGATTACTGTGACTAAAACCCAATCAAATAGCACCAACGATAGCGCTGAAAATACTGAACAACCGATACACGTCTCGCCGCAAGATACTCTTTCTATCGAGGCCGTTATCAGTGATCCCTTTGGTTCGTTCGATATCACCTCTGCCAATATTGTGATTATTGATTCAAACAACACCCGATTGATAGATCAACAAGCCATGACCGTTTTGGCTGACTCCGGTGCTGCTACAAAAACTTATCAATTCAGTTACAAACTTGCTGACGATGCCGAACTGGGTGACTGGAAAATAATCATCACTGGGTTTGAAGGAACAGAAAACGAAATCAGCCACAGCAGTGAGTTAATGGTTAAGGTAAGTGAACCGCTGACTAACATTATTTTAGAAAAGTCTGTCTCGGTTTACGCTGATCCAATTCATGGCAAAAACACTGCTAATAATTTTTCCAAAGCTTTACCCGGTGCCATTTTAACCTACACCTTGTCGGCAAAAAATAGTGGTCCTGGTGTAGCCCAAGCTGATTCTATAATTATCAGTGATGCCCTACCCAGTAATACATTCATGGTGGTCAATGACTTTGATGATGTCGACAATCAAGGCCCCGTTTTATCACTATCCAGTAATACAAACAGTGGTTTAAATTACAACTTTATTGCCTTGAATAGTAGCAATGATGACCTCGAATTTTCTAACGATAATGGCGCCTCTTTCAATTACAGCCCCATCGCAGATAGTAATGGCATCGACCGAGCCATCACACATTTCAGAATAAAACCCAAAGGCACATTCTTAGCACCGGCTGTCGGACAAACAGCTACTCAATTCACCGTTCGTTTTCGAGTGCAACTTGAATGACAAAGTTACTGCCCTTTAGGCCAGCATTCGTTTAAACGGCTACATTCATCACTAAAGCAATACGGCAAACACAACCAAATATTCATTGAACCAGGTAATTAAATATGAAAAAAATCAGCAAATTACTCGCCTCTAGCGTAGTTTTATCCAGCACACTTTTTAGTGCTCAGGCATTTGCCGTTGGCACCGAAGCGGGTACTTCAATTAACAACACAGCCACGGTTAGTTTTACTCGAAATGGCAGCAGTGTTAGCGAAGCGGCTAGCGTTAGTTTTAAAGTCGATGAGGTTGTTAACGTAAATGTAACTGCAGCCAACGCCAGCAACAATATTACCAATGGTGATGACAACGTTGCCGTGACCTACACAGTGACAAACACCGGTAACGGCACTGAAGAATTCAAACTATTGGGCACCATTGGTACCACTAACGAATTGCCATTAAACAACAACGATTTAACAATTTATTACGTTGATAATGCATCATCAGATGGAAGTTTTGATCCTAATAATATTAATGAAACGCTCTACACTGGCGACAACATTACTATCTTAAAAGATGCTTCTATCACGGTTTATATCGTTACCGATGTGCCTAATGGTTCGGTATTAAATAGCTTAACCGATCTTGATTTAACCGTTATTTCACAAACAGAAGCAAACGGAATTAAAGCCAGCGAGTCTCCGTTTGGAACGGTTATTACCGGTGCAGGAACAGATTCAACCAATGCAATTATTGCTATAGACCAAGGTCGCGATGACGCCAGTACAGAACTCAAAGTTACTACGTTTGATCCGAGTCAATCATTAGAAGTGCTTATCAATAAGTCCATTTTAGGCTCAAGTGCACAACTGAACGACAGCAATACAATTACTGATCAAAAAATTCCCGGTGCCATGGTGACTTACTTCATTAAAGTAACGGTTGAAAATGATTCAGCAACAGCACTAAGCATCAGCGATATTATCCCGAACAACATGACCTACGTTGCAGAAAGTTTACGCCTGCAGAAAGCAATTGGTAGTGTGATTAATACTCCTACTTACATTGCACCTGCCCTACCAGCCAAAACACCGGCAACGTATTCTAACTTTACTGCATTAACCGATACCAATAGCGATGGTGATAACGCCGAAACAATTCCTAATACCGGAACCGTAACATCAGTGAAAGTAGCGCTGGGTGATGTAGCGCCAGGTGAATACGCCATTTTATTAGACGCAGTTATAAACAACTAACCCTAATTAGATAAGGAGTATTAAATGTTTAAAAAAATCACCTTTGCCTTCAGCCTCTCATTTTTTAGTGTATTGGCGAGTGCAGAAGTCACATTAACCAATACTGTTTTTGAAGTAATCACGGTTACTAATTCAGATGGCAGTTCACAAGACAAATGGCAGCAACCGGATAAATTGCTGCCGGGTGAACGCGTTGGTTATCAAATTGAAGTTACTAACCAAGGTTCAGAAGCCGCTGAGAATATCGTGATAGCAAACCCAATTCCAGAAAATACCGTGTATCAAGCTGGTTCTGCAAAAGGCCTAAATACGCTGATTGAATTTTCTACCGATAACGGAAAAACCTTTGCACAGGCAAGTGCGCTTTTTATTGAAAAAGAAGGTGAGCGTGTTTTAGCAGAAGCGTCTGATTACAGTCAGCTGCGCTGGACACTAAAGCAGCCCTTAGCGGCAGGCGATGCCGTAACTGTGCAATACATTGTCAAAATCCAATAAAAAATTTGAAAAGTGAGAAATAAAATATGAGATTTAAACTAATAGCCTTGGCCATAACCGCATCGGTTGCCAGCGCTTCTGCCATGGCAGAAACACCCTATAACCAACTGATTACCAACACCGCACAATTAAATTATTCGGTAGCCGGTGGCGCAACTGTGACGGCCACTCCTGCTACGGCTGATTTTAAAGTCGATCGCTTGGTTAAATTCAACCTAACGCCAAACACCACCGCAAGCAATGCCCCCGTTGGTGAAAAAACCACTGTTGGATTTACCTTAACCAACAACAGTAATGCACCGATTGATTACACATTAGCCAACTTAACTGATGTTGTTTACTACGTTGATTTAAACGGAGATGGCATCTTAGACGCTAACGAAGAAACAGACGGTAACAAAATCACGGGGAAGATTTCGTTGTTGCAAAACGATGGTAGCGCTAATTTTGATGGCCATATTGAAAACTTCTTAGCCGTTTACACTCCACAACAAGGAGTCGATGGAACCACTCAAGAAATCGTATTTAATGCCTCTGCAATTGAAAACGATGCGAGCTTTGGCACCGTTGGCGATCCCATTGTACCCACCCCTGCAACAGAAGCTTGGAATAAAGACATAGCTCAAACGGTTGCTGAAACCGATGCTGATGGCAACTTTATTACTACACAATCGCAAACCATTACCTACACCTATGTAGGAGCTAACATTGCCCTAGCTAAAACAGTAGAAGTTGTAAGCGATCCTATCAGTCTAAGCGCAAATCCACCGGCGGGTTATCAGCCTAAAGCGATTCCTGGTGCTATTTTAAAGTACACCATTACGGTCACCAACAGTGGCTCAAAAGACGCCGCATTAACCCTTTCTGACACCATGCCGAGCATATTTTCAGAAAGTGATATCAATACTAATAGCTATATGCAATCAATAAACGGTGCAGCAGCGGTAAGTCTATCTAATGTTATAGCACTCACCGATACCAGCAACAATGTTGTTACTCTAACCTTTCCAAATGTTACCGCTACGGCCAAAAATGGTTCCGATAACGGTACGGTTGTTACAACGTTTGAAGTAACGCTTCCTTAATGAATGCATTAAGTTCAACTCGTCCTGGCGCATCACAGAGCATTTGCTCTGAGATGCGTGAGTGCGCGTCATTTTCTCATGCAAACCTTTCTGATAAGAACGAATTTACTCATAAACTGTTGAGCCAGTGTGCGACTCAACAGTTTATGAGTGTGTTTGTTGTTTTATTCGTATTATTTTCTCTACTGTTATCTCAACCCGTTTTTGCCTTAGAGCCAGGCGATACTTTAAACAGTGACGCTTCTGTGAGTTATCGCTACAACGGAGTTGCATACACACAATCAAGTGACGCACCTTTTATTGTTGATAGCTTTGCTAACCAAGCTCCGCCAGCCCCAGGTACACCAGCAACTTTGGATGTTTGGGGACCAGTCAACGATTCTTATAAAAACAAAGACTTACAAGTAACTCAATCTCAATGCAGTTCAGCAGTGAGCGGTAGTGCCACCGCATTAACTTACGCTGATGGCTCAGCTTTGACATTGCCAGCATTAGTTCCGGCGCTCAATGCAGATATATTCAAAGCAGGAAACCCATTAATTGTGCGTGTTGTTGACCAAGATGAAAATATCAATAACAACCAAATTGATAGCGTAACGGTACAATTAATCGCAACCAATCCAAGTGATACAGAAACATTAGTATTATTTGAAACAACAGCCGATAGCGGTGAATTTGTCGGCATTATCCAAACCCGTTCATCTGCTCAAGCTACTCTACAAGACTGCCTGCTAGATCTAGCACCCAGCAGCGAGTTAACAGTTAACTACCAAGATCAACAAGATCAACAAGACACCGTTAATACCACCAACGTATTTGACCGTTATAACAAAGTATTCAACGCCTTTACCGGTGAACTGGTTGATGGTGTCACTATTCGATTAATCGATAACACCACGGGATTACCCGCTCGTATTTTTGGTGATGATGGCATCAGTGCTTTTCCATCGGTCATAGAGTCTGGGGCAAAGGTTGAAGACAGCAGCGGAAAAATCTACGATTTTCCAACAGGAAGCTATCGTTTTCCTTACGTGCCCAATGGTGAATACCGTATTGAGGTTAATAATACGTTTGCCTATCAATTTCCTGCAAAAAGCAGTGATCTTGTACTACAAACATTGCCAAATGCACCGTTTAATTTAACCCCTTTATCAAAAGGAACTGCTCAAACCAGCAGCAATCTGTTATTAAACGCCGATATTCCCTTAGACCCACTGCTTGATCGTATTTTGATAAACAAAAGTACCCCTAAAGCAACCGTAGGTATTGCAGACTTTGTGCCTTTCGAAATATCTATGACCAACATAGATGCAACAATCAGCAATCTAAAATTAATTGATACCTTACCGGTTGGTTTGCGTTTCGTAAAAGGTTCACTAAAGGTCAATGGTGAAACCTATAGCGACGTTGAAATCAGTGAAAACGGCCAACAAATTGTCGTGAACTTTCCAACACTAACACCATTACAAGTTATTAAAGTCACCTATATCAGCCAAGTGTCTGCAACTGCAAAAGGGAAATTAACCAATGTCGTTGAAATTTCTCACCCTATTTTAAAATCCAATATTGCCAGTGCTGATGTTGATATTCGCGATGATTTAATGCGCGACAAAGCACAAGTGTTTGGTCGCATCATACTAGATGATTGTGATGGCAATCTAGATGCTGAAGGCCTTGAGGGTGTCCGAATTTTAATGGAAGATGGCCGTTATGTCGTTTCTGATGAACAAGGCCGCTGGCATTTTGAAGGGTTAAAACCAGGCGCTCACGTCGTTCAACTAGATACCACCACCCTGCCTGCTTATTTAGAACCAGTGGCCTGTGATAAAGACTTTTTTCATGCAGGGCAAAGTTACTCTCAATTTATCGACGTTCAGCCGGGAACATTATGGCGAGCTGATTTTCATGTACAACCGAAAAAACCTGAAAACGGCGATGTTTTGCAGACGCTATTCAATCAATTAGTACCGCTATCACCAGCAGAGCGGTTAGCCGAGAATAACTCACTGGTTGATAAAAAAGTCCAATATACCGCAAACGTGGGCGGTTCTGGCGTTGCTTTAAATAACGTTATCGAAGAGATTCGATTACCAAAAGGGGTGGTTATGCAAGCTGCTAGCTTAACCCTTGATGGCGCTCCCTATCCTTATGAATACCGTGACAATACTGTATTTATTCAACTTGGTGATAAACCCACAGAGTGGTCACACGAAATACAATTCAGCGCCTTTATTACCGCCAATGCCGAAAAAGGAACCTTGGCGGCACGGGCAATTTTGCACTATGAAATTGGCCCCATTTTAAAAGACAGCACCCCCTTAGCAGAAACCCGCTTAAATTTATTCGTTCCTCCTTTAGATGGCAAAGCTGACCCATTAAAAAATCCCAAGTTTGAGTCGTTATCAAACGTCTTAACCGCAGAAGATAAAAACAACCTGTCTGATGTGATTAATACCCTAGAAGGTTTAAAAGACTTAGAAATTGCTGTAAGTGGCCACACCGATAATGTGCCCATCGCTAAACGCAATCAGCATATTTATGCCGACAATAAAGCTTTATCCGAAGCACGTGCGTCTGCGGTTGCTGAGTATATTTCCGAGCAAATCGGTTTACCAATAGAAAAAATCAAGATCAACGGTTTAGGTAAGTCATCTCCCCTTGTTAGTAACGGGACAACCGAAGGCCGAGCTAAAAATAGACGCGTAGAAGTGCGTGTTTTAAAAGCCAATGCCGATGTCGAGCTGGCCAGCTTAGATATGGATGTAAAAATAGCCAAAACCGAAACGTTAATTCCTGGCTTAGACATTATTCAAGCTACAGCGGCAAACAACCCAGAGAATCAAATACACATTCAACAGCAACCAATTATCAATGATGCGTGGTTTGCAGATAAAAACATTGAAAAAAATTGGGTTTGGCCACCGCTAGCGTTCAGCCCAGACATTTCTGCCACCAATGTTTTGATACAGCATCCAAAAAATAATCGTGTACGGTTAACCTTAAACGGTGTTGCAGTGCACAGCATTTATTTTGAAGGCATTAAGCGCGCCAAAAATAAAGCCGTATCTGTTAGTGAATGGCGCGGCATAAACATTGAAGAAGGTGAAAATAATTTTGTTGCCGAAATACTCGACCGCAACGATCAGGTCATTGATTACTTAGCACAAAGTATCTATTTCTCGGGTGCACCAACTCACGTGGAACTGCTTCCTGAAATGAGTACATTAATAGCCGACGGTATTCAAACACCCATTATTGCCGTGCGTTTAAAAGACAAAAATGGCTATCCTGTGCGTAAAAACACACAAGGTGAAATACAAATATCAGAGCCCTTTGAACTGCTACAGCGCAGTGAATACGACATTAATCCTCTCAGCGATACCAATAAGCTAAGCTATCGTGTTGAAGGAGATGGCATCGCTTTCATTCGTCTACAACCTACCACTCAAACCGGTGAATTAACCGTAAAGTTCGATCATGGTAATGGCTTAACGGATGAAATACGCCCTTGGCTAATACCCGCAGCAAGGGACTGGATTTTAGTAGGTCTTGGTGATCTCACTCTTGGCGCACACAGTACCAGCAACAATGCCAAACAAAATTCTAATGGCACAGTAGACGATAATATTTTTCACCAAGGTCGCTTGGCTTTCTACACCAAAGGACAAATACCAGGTGATTACTTAATTACTGCTGCTTATGATTCAAACAAAGAAAAAACCACTCCCTTTGCTGCCTTAGTTCAACCCGGTGAATACTACACCCTATATGCAGATGCCAGCCAGCAGGGACAAGATGCCAGCAGCGGCGATAAACTGTACATCAAAATTGAAAAGAAACGTTTTTACGCCATGTATGGTGATATCAGCACAGGCTTAGATAAAACCAAGCTGGCCAAGTACGTGCGTAACCTAACCGGTGTTCAAACTGTTTTTCAGAATGATTTAGTAGAACTTTCTGCCTTTGCTAGCGAAGCTGATTCAAATTTTGTCCGTGATGAAATCGCCGCTAACGGGACATCCGGTTTATACAAATTGAGCAATAAAAACATTGTTTTAAACTCAGAGAATATCCGCATTGAAACCCGCGACCGGTTAAATAATCAACGCGTATTAAACAGCAAAACATTAAAACGATTTTTAGATTACAGCCTCAACAGTACTGATGGCAGCTTATATTTTAAAAGCCCTATTGCTACCACAGACAATGATTTTAACCCCATCTATATTGTCGCTGATTATGAAACAGAAAATGCTCAAGGTGGGCACTTAATTGGTGGTCGCTCGGGAATCAAGTTGTTAAACGATACCCTAACAGCAGGGGTTACCGTGATAGATGAAAACAAAGGTAACCAGAATAACCAATTGAATGCTGTTGACGCTACCTTAAAACTGGGCAATGTCACCTTAACCGCCGAAGTAGCACAAACCCGACCTGCTGCAGCAAAAAGCAACACCATTAACAATGCCAGCAACAATATAAACAACGGTTCTGCTACAAACACAGAAAAAGCCTCAGCTAAACGCATTGAAGCCAAATTAAGAACAGCCACTTCAGAGGTCACCGCTTATAGCCAACGCATTGAGCAAGAGTTTGGTCTCAACCAACAAAATCAAGTGGAGCTAGGTAAGCAAACAAGCGGCATTAACGCGACTGTATATCTCAACAAACGCGATCAACTTGAGTTAAAGGGCTTATACCAAACTGATATTAATAGCGGCTACGACAAACAATTTGGGGCTGCCACCTTAACCCGCAAAATCTCTCAAAACAGTACCATCAAAGCAGGTGTTCAATCGAACACCCAAGAAACCGAAAACGGTTTAGATTTTGTCGAAGAATTAGTGGTGGGTGCATCAACACCGATGTTCAGTAAAGACTTTAGCGTTAATGTAACCGCTACCACCGATATTACCGAGCGCAGTGAAGAAAATGATCGCCTAAAACTGGGGTCAGAATACCGCTGGAACGATACCCTAACCAGCTTTGCCAATTACGAGCGCTCATTCAATACTAATAATCTGGAGCGCACTGCTATTGGCTTACGAACACAACCTTGGCAAGGTGGGCAAGTTGAACAATCCATGGTGCAAGAAAAGCAAAATGACGGTTATCGGTTATTCACCGAATCAGGATTAAGTCACGATTGGAAAGTCGACAAACATTGGTTAGTTAGCTTTGGGTTTAATCAAAGCAAAAACCTCGAACAAGCTTCACCCGCTGAAGAAACTGCCAGCGAGGATTTTCATGCGATCAGTACTGGCTGGAGCTATCGTTCAAAACAATGGCAATGGACCAACCGTATAGAACGCCGCATCGCAGCCAGCAGCCAAGTTCACAGCGTTCAAACTAGCTTATATCATCCATTAAACCGCCATACGGCTATTGGTGGCAGCCTAAGTGTGTATAAACAAGCCAACCAACCGGGCTTCGAACAAAATACCAATGCCATTATTGACTTTGCTATTCGCCCTTATCAACAACCTTTTGCCGTATTATTACAAACACGCTTAATAGAAGATTTATTATCGCTTGATTACTCAAATCCAACCGATAAAAGTCGTCGCATTATCAATAATGCTCATCTTAACTGGATGTTCAAACGCGGCCACCAATTGTCTACCCAATATGGTTTTAAACGAGTTTTGGAGCAGTACAGTCGTCAGGATTTAGCCTCGACCGTTCATTATATCGCAGGAGAATGGCGACACCAGCTCAACCAAACTTGGGACATAGGTGCGCATGGTCGAGAACTGATCAGCACAGGGTCACAGCAACAAAACAGCTATGGTTTATCCATAGGTGCACGCCCAGTTAAAAATTTATGGGCCAGCATTGGTTATAACTTTGAAGGGTTTATTGATAACGATTTTTCTGCAGCCAATTACACCGCGCAAGGTGTGTATTTAAAACTCCGCTTTAAAGCTGACCAAGATACACTTGCCTCACTACGCCAAGCGTTTAATTGGTAGCATTTAATTGCTGCCTTCTAAATACCAACAACCGACTCCCTCGTTGGCGATAACAACCATGGTTTATCTTTCACTAATCTGCCAAAATCATCAGCAAATAAATAGGGCTAGGAACCTTCATGGCTAAAGATTTTCTAATTAATACAAAAGGTCAACCCAGCTTTGGGGTTTTTGCCGACGGTGTAGAAGAAATTAACCACCTAGATTACGATTTACGCAATGCTATGGATCGTCGTTTAAGTAAGTTAGCAAAGCACTTAAAATACAATCAATTTCAATTTATTGGCCTAACTAGCCCAGAATTAATCATTGGTATTGCCATTGTAGACTTAAAGTTTGCTAGTAACTGTTTTGTTTATGCTTATCAACCTAGTAGCAATAAGTTTGAAGAATTCAGTTTTATCCAACCATTTTCTTGCAAAACTCAAATGAGCGCAAAACCAAACGAAGGCATTGCGACATTTAGCAAAGGCAATAACAAAATCACAATCAGCGCCACTCGCACTCCTCGATTACGCGCGGTTAATGTAGAGCTTGCTAATGGCTTTAAAGTCGACGCTATTATTGACGAAACAGCTAACTACAACCCATTAGTTATGTGCGCTCGGGCTGGTTACACCGGCTGGGTATTCACGCAAAAAGCAACAGCACTGGTTTGTAACGGCAGTGCACACTGGGATGGCGATACCTTTGATTTAGAAAAGATTGGCACCTTGGCTTCGGTCGATTGGAGTGCTGGCTACATGCGTCGTGAAACATCCTGGAACTGGGGCAGTCTTTCTTGCAAATTAAACGATGGCCGTCGCCTTGGTTTTAATTTAGCCGCTGGCGTAAATGAAACAGGTTTCACAGAAAATGCATTATGGATTGATGGAGATTTATACAAAGTCGATATGGTCGACTTTCGCTTTGATCGCTACCAACCAGAGCATGCCTGGGCATTGCGCTCTAACGATGGCAAAATTCACTTATCGTTTGAACCAGCAGGCCAGCGTAAAGAAAAAAAGAATATGTTGATTGCAGCGTCAAACTTCACCCAGCACTTTGGCCGCTTTTATGGCGACATTAAAATCAATGACGAAGTCATTTATTTGGATGGCGTTTGGGGATTTACAGAAGACCATTATGCTAAATGGTAACTAATAGCCAACTAATAGCTAAACATACGTTTAGCTATTAGTTGGCTAGATTTTCTAGCATCTATCAGACACTAAATTGGTTACTTAATGATTCTGTCGATTAATAAATTAACAGTCTCGTCAGACTTTACTACAACTGGGCTAAACGTCCCTTCAAAGTCACCTGGTTTAGCAATAGGTTCCCCGCTTTTAGCAACACGGGCAATCAGCTGAACTTCTTCGAAAGTACTTAACGATAAACCAGGAACCATACCTTGGCTGTCGTTGAGTGATACCTGCATCGGCAAATCTTTTGCCATGATTCTCACTGCGGCTAATGGCATGACAGGCCCAGTAAGTGCCTTAGCCATTACAAATACCGCATCAGTATCTTGCAGCTGAGCTTTAAGCTGGTCGCTGATAGAAACCAAAACCTTAACTTCTGCTCTTGTCATCCAAGTCATATCAACTGTTTTGCCTTGGCTTTCTAATTCTGCAGCAATTTGTTGTAACCCTTGCTCTAAAGAAGCCGCTTCTGGGCGTGTTGATATGTTAAGCCATAATGCCTTCCAATGATCAAAAGCCTCCTCTAAATAACCCAGTTCATAAGCCATGATACCGCCCATACCCAGTGCTTGTGAGTTATTAGGTGCCAGTTTAAGCGCACTTTTTAAATAGTCGTAAATCATGTCATCAGCTTTTTCACCCGCTAAGTTAAATTTAGCTTGAGCAATTTGTACCAAGGCCGCTGAACGATCGGCTTTTGCTTCCTCAGGCAGTGCCTCTAATATTCTTTCGAAAGTCACTATACTTTCTTCATATTGGCCATCCGACGACAAGGTACGAGCATACAAGTAAGCCCACTCTTCATTACTAGGATTGCTTTCGGTAGCATGACGCAAACTGCTGGTTAACAAGACTTGCTCTTCTTTTGATAGATTGACTGTATTCATTTTGTTCAACAACTCAGTCGCAATTAACTCATCTTGCGCTCCTAAGTCTTCGTACAAAAATAAAACAGAAGAAACCATAATAATAAACAAGGCAAACGCCGTTAGAATTTTTTGTTTGGGCGATGCGTCTTTAAAAGTTGCCCCTTCACTGTCGTTAGAAATCAATTCACGATCAAGCTCTAATAACATTTGCTCACGATCTTCTTCGCTGTCTTCAGACAACATGATTTCTTGTTTACGCTGAGTATATAAACGTAGGTTTTCAGCCTCTTGACTGATATGGGCATTACGTCGAGAAAAGGCCGGCCAAATTACAAAGGCCAAAGTAACTAATAATAAAACTAATGTAATAATCATTTGTCTTTTTGCTCACTGTTTTGTCTAGCGGCTTTTAAATCGGCCAGGCGTTTTAAATCTTGTGCACTCAATGGTTCTGTTTTTTTACCACTGCGTGTAATGCTGATGATAATAATCAGAGCAATCAAACCCATTAACACAGGGCCAAACCATAAAAAGAAAGTATTTTTTTGCACCGGTGGGTTATAACGAACAAAATCGCCGTAACGCGCGACGAGATAGTCGACAATTTCTTCGTCATTTTCACCTTCAAGAATCAGCTCATATACTTTATCGCGCAAATCTGCTGCAACCGGTGCATCTGAATCCGATAAATTTTGGTTTTGACACTTTGGGCAACGCAACTGTTCGGCCAGCACCGAAAAGCGTTTTTCGTCGACATCGTTATCAAACGGGTATTTATGGCCGTCAATCACCGCATGGCTTATTAACGTACTAAAAGATAAAAGCAATAATAAAATAATTCTCATTACTGAATCTCCTCAGCTCGGCTATTCGCCTGTGCTGTCATTTTATCAAAAGTAGGCTTGTATTTAAGCCATACTTTCTCACTCAAATCGCCAACATGCTTTGCACGAATGATACCGTCGCCATCGACAAAAAATGTTTCAGGCGCACCATAAACCCCCAGCTCTAATCCAAGCTTTCCTTTGGGGTCGCTGATATTAAATTCATAGGGATTACCCAAATCGCGCAACCACTCTTTGGCTAACTCTTCATCGTCTTTGTAGTTAATACCAATAATACGAATACCTTTAGCCGCCAAAGTATTTAAAAATTCATGCTCGGCCTTACAAGTAGGGCACCAAGTAGCCCAAACATTAACCAGCATCGGCTTACCTTGTAAATCTGTCTGGGTAAGCTGTTGATGGTCTTCTACTTTTTGCAAAATAAACGCAGGAAATGGCTTACCGATAAGAGGCGAAGGTAAAACCTCTTTATCTTCGCGGCCAATACCCGCGCCCAAAAACGCAGCCATTGCGATAAACAGAATAAGAGGAATAAATAGAAATAAACGTTTCATAATTTTTCCTTTTAAGCCGATTTAACGGTTTTAGGACGCAAGCGATAACGCTTATCTAGAATCGCCAACAAACCACCCACACACATAAAGATTGAACCTAACCAAACCCAACGCATATAAGCTTTCACTTGCAAGCGTATGCCCCAAGCGCCATCTTCTAATGGCTCACCCATGGACACATATAAATCACGGAATAAACCGGCATCAATAGCTGCTTCCGTCATCATAGATCCTTGTACCTTATAACGACGTTTTTCGGCGTTTAATGTCGCTACTTCTCGACCCGCTTTAGTGATCTCAAACACCCCAACATTGGCCATATAGTTAGGACCTTGCTGTAAACCGACCTGGGTGAATTCAAAATTATAACCCGATAGCGTCACTACATCTCCGGGAAACATTTTAACGGCTTTTTCAACACTGTAGTTACTCACTACAGTCACACCAATCACCGTGATGGCTAAACCGGTGTGGGCAATAACCATACCCCAATAGCTTTTCGTTAATTTCCCTAAACGGCTCAATTGGCCTTTTGATTTACGCCAAATATCACCCACGGTAGTCGCTATCAACACAGTTGATATAAACAAACCAAAAGCAACTTTAAAATTCATTTCACCGGCATACACCAGAGGGAAAGCAGCGGCAACAATCAGCGCAATCACTAATGCACCCGATAGCTGAGCCAATAACAACTTACCCGGCATTACCTTCCAGCGCGACATGGCACCAATACCAGCCAAGGCAGTCATCGCAGAAGCCAAAGGTACAAACATAGTATTAAACCAAGCCGCACCCACCGACAGTTTCTCACCGCTGATAAAATCAACCATCAAAGGATAGAGCGTTCCCAAGAGAATCGTTAACGTGGCGACAACCAGCAAGGCATTATTGGCTAATAAAAACCCCTCTCGCGAGAGTAATTTAAACTTACCTGATGACGTGACTGTAGGTGCTTTTAATGCATAAACCGTTAAAGAACCACCCACACTTAGCCCGAGCAGTGCCAAAATAAACACCCCCCGCTCTGGATCGGCAGCGAAAGAATGCACCGAGGTTAATACTCCCGAACGCACCAAGAAAGTGCCCAACAAACTTAACGAGAAAGCAAAGATCGCAAGCAAAACAGTCCAGCTTTTAAACACCCCGCGTTTCTCAGTCGCTGCCAATGAGTGAATCAAGGCGGTTCCCACTAACCAAGGCATAAAAGAAGCATTTTCTACTGGATCCCAAAACCACCAGCCGCCCCAGCCAAGCTCATAATAAGCCCACCAGCTACCCAGCGCGATACCCATGGTTAAGAAAACCCAAGCCGCGGTAGTCCAAGGGCGCGACCAGCGAGCCCAAGCAGCATCAAGACGCCCACCCAATAAAGCAGCTATAGCAAACGAAAAAGCCACAGAAAAACCCACATATCCCATATAAAGAGTGGGTGGGTGAACAATTAAACCAAAGTCTTGTAACAAGGGATTTAAGTCTGCTCCATCCATTGGAATTGAGGGTAAAATTCGCTCAAACGGATTAGACGTCAATACAGTAAACAGAATAAAACCGACACCCACCATGCCCATAATAGCCAGTACACGCGCAACCATTTCGATCGGTAACGCTTTACTGAACATAGCCACCGCAGCGCCCCACAAACCAAGCATCAATACCCAAAGCAACAACGAACCTTCGTGGCCACCCCAAACTGCACTGATTTTAAACTGAGTCGGTAATAAACTGTTGCTGTTATTCGCAACATAAGCCACCGAAAAATCGTCAACCACAAAGCTGTAACTCAAAGCGATAAAACTAATGGTTAAGAAAAATGCTTGGCCTAAAGCCATAGGTCGCGCGTATTGCATCATCCATTCGCGATTAGATTGCGCACCCACTAGCGGTACGATGGATTGCACACACGCAAACGCGAGGGCAATTAAAAGTGCGATGTGTCCGTATTCAGCTGCCATGACTAGTACTGTTTCTCGTTAGCGGATTCATTATTGGAAGACTCACTGGTAGCAGATTCGCTGGTAGCAGATTCATATTTGGAAGAATCGTACTTAGCTGAACCATACTGATAACTTTTAGCTTTTTCTTCCATGTTCTTACCTAAATTATCAACCCCATCCTTATGAGCTTTATCTAACGCATGCTGTACTTCTGGTGGCATATATTCTTCATCGTGCTTAGCCAAAACTTCTGAAGCGATCATCACGTTTCGCGAATCTACTTTCCCTAAAGCCACAATCCCCTGACCTTCGCGGAACAAGTCGGGCAAAATGCCTTCGTACTCAATGGTCACATTGGCGGCACCATCGGTGATGGCAAAACTCACGTTTAAACCATCGTTGCTGCGTACCACACTTCCCTCGACCACTAAGCCCCCAGCTCGCATAGTTTTACCCGGTTTCATTTCACCGTTTGCTATTTGAGTCGGCGTCATAAATAAATCGATATTTTGGCTTAATGAAAACATCATCAACCCTACCGCTGCGCCAAGGCCTACCACCATAAATATGATAAGAATCAGTTTATTTTTACGCTTAGGATGCATTTTTTTTCTCCCGACGCTGAAGTCGCGTTTGTTGATCAATCAATTTCTTTCTCTGGCGAATAGGCGCCACAACATTGGCTAATATCACCAAGGCGGTAATGCCATAACAAAGCCACACATAAAACCCGTGCTTACCCATGGCTAAAAAATCTGCAAAGCTGTCAAAAAACAAATAGCTGTCTAAAAACATCATTTCCCCTTATTTATCAGCTCGTGATTGCATGTATTGTTTGACCCAGTTTTTCTTGCGCTCATGCCATAAAACTTGATTGCGAGTGCGCATAAAAACTAAAACAGCGAATAGCAAGTAAAAACCTGCGATCATGATTAACAAAGGAATCAACATCTCCATCGCCATGGTTGATTCTTCGGTGAATTTTAACGTTGCAGGCTGGTGTAAAGTATTCCACCACTCCACCGAATATTTGATGATAGGAATATTAACCAAGCCCACCAAAGATAAAATAGCGCCGGCTTTGGCAGCACTTTCTTCTGAATCCATCGCCTTTTGCAACGCCATCACACCGAAGTATAAAAATAACAATAAAAGCATTGACGTTAAACGCGCATCCCATACCCACCAGGTACCCCAAGTCGGTTTGCCCCAAATAGCACCGGTAATTAATGCCAAGAAACAAAAACTAGCACCAATGGGCGCAATAGATGCGGCTACCCAAGCAGCCATTTTCATTCGCCAAATTAAAAACACTGCCCCGGCAATCGCCATCATGGCATAAGCACTTTGAGCTAATAAAGCCGCAGGAACGTGAATATAGATAATGCGAAAACTGTTACCTTGCTGGTAATCCGCGGGTGTAAAAGCCAAACCCCAGATAGTACCCACAAGCAAAAAACCCACCGTCGGCACTACAAACCAAGGTAACCACTTAGCCGAAATTTCATAAAACCACTTGGGTGATCCCATGCGGTGATACAGTCGTTTTAACGCTTCCCACATAACTTAATATCCAAATTTTCTTTTATATTAACGCGAAAGATTCAGTTTCAATGCACCTGCTACAGCAAAGGGGGCAAGTGTCATTGATAAACATAAAAATGATGCTAAAAAGCCTAATTGGCCAACGTATTCCATTTCAATGCCAGCATGATATACCGCACTGGCCCCAAATATGAGTATAGGAATGTAAAGAGGTAAAATTACCAAGCTTAAAAGCAATCCGCCGCTTCGCACACCCGCTGTCAAAGCCGCGCCTACTGCGCCTAACAGGCTTAAAATGGGTGTCCCTAACAACAAGCTAAAAAATAATGCACTGTAAGCCTCATCTGGCAAATTCATCATCAAAGCTAATAGTGGAGCAACTAAAGTTAACGGCAAGCCACTGATACACCAATGGACAAAAACCTTTCCCAGTGCCATCGCAAAGAGCGACTCTCCCGATGCTAGCCATTGTTCAAGAGTGCCATCTTCAACATCGGCTTTAAACAAAGCATCTAGAGACAACAAAGTTGCCAGTAACGCAGCAACCCAAACCACACCGGCAGCAATTTTGGATAAAAACTTAGGGTCAGGATCCACTGCTAAAGGAAACAGGGCTAATACCATAAGAAAAAACATTAAGGGATTTAACCACTCGCCCGGATTGCGCGCAGCAATAACCAAATCACGCTTAATAGTAGCTGTTACGAGACTCATTTTTGCACCCCTAACTCGATTTGACGCAAACCTGGTATTTCACTCAGAGCATGATGACTGGTGATTAATACCGTTCCGCCGGCACTAACATGGCGAGCAAGATGTCCTTCCAGCCAAGCCACACCGGCTTTATCAAGTGCGGTAAAGGGCTCGTCTAAAATCCATAGTGGGGTTGGTGTGATTAACAAACGCGCTAACGCCACACGGCGCTGCTGGCCTGCGGATAACTGCTGACAGGGTACGTCTTCGTAACCGGCTAGCGTCACTTCTTCTAACGCCTGCCACAAGTCATCTTCTTTAACTTGCGGCCAACTACTAACAAACCAGCGCAAATTCTCTAATGGCGTAAGGACTTTTTTAATCGCAGAAAGGTGGCCAATGTATAGACGCTGACGCGCATAATCTTGAAAGCACTGCTGGATATTTTTACCGTGCCAGCGTACCTCACCGTCAAAGTCTTGATTCAATCCAGCCAACAAACGTAATAAAGTTGTTTTACCCGCTCCATTAGGGCCCACCAATTGAATAAGATCGCCCTTATTGATTGATAGGTCTAGGTTCTCGAACAGTATGCGATCGTCTCGTTCGCAACTCACTTGATGAGCTGATAAATCACAATGAGCAGTGAACCTGTTCAATTGATCGATAGGACGAGAAAGCGGCATAAAATTCCTATGAGCACTGGGCGATTAATGGCTTATATTGCTTGGAGGCGGCATTATAAACAGATTAAGGGCTTGCTGGTAATAAATGTAAGCCCCAGTATTGATATAAGTCGATGAATAACGAGAAAATTTGTTAATTACGCATACAAATCTTTGCCAGTAAAATCTAAGACCACGATATTAGGTGATGATTTTTCAACTGGGAGCTGAGTAATCCTCTATAATAATCACACAACCTACTTGTTTACCTAAGGCAATAAAGGCCAAACACGATAGCTATGGATAAAATCCCTCTCATCAAACCCACACTGATCAATGCAGTGGCTAATAAGAGCCAGCATTCATCTGGAATTTTGCATGCCGAGGTCGTGTCTTCTTCACCTGCCATAAATAATTCGCAGAAAAACCCACAGATTAAAGAACCAAGCCAGCAGCAATTCAATGTAGAGCTAAAAATTGGCCAACAAAATATTGCTACAATAAGCAACCACAACTTAAAACCAGGAAGTCAAATAGACGTAAAGGTACTACCTGGCCCTGAACTGAAAATTGTCAATTCAGAACAAACTATTGAACGCTCTCAATCTTCTACTAATGCACAAAAAGCAGAAGCTCTTGTTCAGCAAGTTTTGGCAGACCGCATACCCAAGATCAATCAACAAGATGCTGCGGCTTTAATAAAGCAACTGTCTCAACAACTATCGCAGCAAAAGCCAGCGAGCCCAATAGCTCAGCCCCCCTCTGATGCCAACTCAAATAGCCCGCTAAATAACCCATTGAATAATGCAGCACTAGCCGGCAACAAACTCTATCAAAACTTACAAAATCTTGGTTTAACAGAAAGCAATTCAAACCAAGGTGTGTTAGCGGCCACTGCTCAAGTCGATAACAGTAAATTACTACAACAGAGTCTACAAAAATGGCTAAATAACTTACCCCAAAGCCAGCACATAAGCACGGCAACGGGGTTGAAAAATGCACTTAATAACACAGGTATACTTGCCGAGTCTCAACTGTTAGAGCTGTCCCAACAGCAATTGAATTTGCCGCGCACACTAAACGATGCAAATGCTATTTTTCAACAATTACAAAAAGCTTCGGCCTTAGTTTTTAACAAGCCAGCCCAACAAGACAACTCTGCACCAGGTGCTTCAGAAACCTCCCCAATTAGTTTGTCGCAAATAGTTAAAAATACCGCAAAACTGATCAGTGATAGCAGTCAGCAGGCTCTAGGCAATCTTAATAAATCTTTCTCTACTGCCCCTAATACTGCCCTCAATACACCCCCTAATCAATCACCAACCCCGCAGCCTCCAGCAGTCGGAATTAATTGGCAAAGCCCACTGATAAACAGCCAGCAATACGCCAGCTTAGAAGGCTTGCTGCAAGATCCCCTATTACAAAACCCCAGCAGTAACAACAAGCTAGCACTGGCTCAAATGATCGGTTTAAGCACAGCCAAATATACATCACCCAACAGTCAGCAACCGCTTCCTAATATTCCACTTAACTGGCCAGATAGAGTCGGCAATGATGCTGCACTGTTACGTACGTTACAAAACCTACTGGGACAAATTGAGCGTGAACAAATACAACAAATGCAAAACAGCGAGGGCAATCAAACCAGTGCAACTAGCCAGCAAGCCAATCCTCAAGCCCCTCAGCAGCAATGGTTACCCCTGCTAGTTTTACATCAGCAACAATTGCAGTTAATTGAATTTATCATCGACAAAGAAGAAGTTGAAAACGCTCAAGGTGACAAGAAACTACACTGGTTTATTAATCTACACTTTGAATTACCCGTATTAGGAAAAATGAGCATTGAAATCGCCATGCTCGATAACGAGTGCAGCACCACCTTTTGGTCAGAATCCCGAACCGCACTCAGCCAAATATCACAACATATTCAACCCTTGCGTGAACGCTTAACCGAACAAGGCATTTTGGTTAACGACATTCAATCTCGTTATGGCACACTGGCCAAACGCAAAGTCAATATTGAACAGCGACTAGTGGACATTACGACATGAAAAAACATGAGCAAGAACTACCCGCTAGCCTATTAAACGCTAGCAAAGCAATTGCACTAAGCTACGACGGCGATCGCGCACCCACGGTGTCGGCGAAAGGAAATGATGAATTAGCACAAGCGATTATACAGCTAGCGGTACAAGCAAAAGTGCCTATTTATGAAAATGCTGAACTGACTCAATGGTTAAGCCAGTTAGACCTAGGCGATGAAATACCACAAGCACTGTATTTAACCATTGCAGAGATATTAGCTTTTGTTTATCAGCTAGAAGGCAAAGAGCCGCCAACACAGCCTTAATATTTCAACTATTGCAAAGCTTGTTCAGACTGCACAGCTACCGCACTTAATAACCAATCAATATGATGCTCTACCACATCTTCTGGAATCAAATCGACCGAAGCCATTAAAGTTGTTAACGTTTGATAATGATAAGTGTCGACCAAGCCATGCAAAGAGGCTGTAAAAAATAACGCTAACTGCTTTTGCCTATTTTCACTTTGTTCTGCTAAGGCTGGAATCGCATCAACAAGAAGTGTTAGCAAATGGCACTGCCACTCATCAATTAACCGCGCCAGCTGCATTTCCAATTCTTGATCATGGTGATCCACATCGGCTAAATTTGATAAGGGTGGTTGAAACATTAATTGATAATAACCCGGATTCGACTGTGCAAAGCCGATAACGGAGCGAGCAAACTGCTGCAGCGCTTGCTGAGCATTGAGAACCCCACCCATTTGCTCGTTGGTGTCATTAAAAAACATCTCAAAGCCACGCAAGCGAGTATGAATAAATAACACTTCTTTATTCGGGAAATAATTATAAATATTACTGGCTGTCATACCTAACTGATTCGCCAATTTGCGCATGGATAAATGATGAAACCCAACTTCGGCCATCACTTGTGATGCACTGTTCATAATACGTTGACGCTGTGCAGTAATTTCTTCCGGAGTAAATGGCTTTTTTGGCATGCATGCCCCTTGGTTTTTTATTTTTATTCTTAAAGTTCAACTATCAAACGACCGTCTGATGACAAAATCAAGAGTCTTTGACACCTTTGCTCAAAAAAAACGTAAAAAAGTGCTGATTTGTTAAAAAACAGTAAGAAAACCATGAAAAACCAATACGAAACCAATATGAGTCCAATACAAAATCATTAAAAAATTCGAGCAAAAGCCATTCAAAATAACGCTGAACTTCATAAACTTGATTCAAGACAAGTATTCAAAGCACACAACAACTAAAATAGTCGCCATTAAAGACAACCTCACAGCCAACCTGTTAATGCTGTTCCAGTTAAATGGACACACATTAGTGACTAGAAGAATTCTCATGACAGAAAAATTATACTGGGATCCCGAACTCATTCAACGTTACAATCGTTCGGGCCCTCGCTACACCTCTTACCCGACAGCAGTTGAATTTAAAGTTGTCGAAAATGATCAAGCAGAAAAAGATTTGCTAAGTCAGCGCGACCCCAATGTACCGCTTTCTTTATATTTACACATTCCATTTTGTGCACACGTTTGCTACTACTGTGGGTGCAACAAAATAGTTACCAGAGACCGTTCTAAATCGGAACCTTACCTGGAGCTATTAAAAGCAGAAATTGATAAAAAAGCTGAATTACTGCAAGGACACCCAATTGTTGAACAAATGCATTGGGGCGGTGGTACACCGACGTTTTTATCGGATGAACAAATGACCGATTTAATGGCTCATTTACGTAAACGCTTTAAATTCAGCACCGCCAAAAGCGCCGACTACTCCATAGAAATCGACCCCAGAGAAGTTCGCCCCACTACGTTAAAACATTTGCGAAAATTAGGCTTTAACCGCACCAGTTTTGGCGTACAGGATTTGAACGAAATAGTACAAAAAGCCGTTAACCGCATCCAACCAGAGAGCATGATTCGCCAAGTTATGAGCGAAGCACGTGAGCTCGGCTTCCGTTCAATCAACATCGACTTAATTTACGGATTGCCACACCAAAACCAACAAACATTTGCTGAAACCCTTGATGTTATTATCGACATGTCACCAGATCGTCTATCGATATTCAACTACGCACACCTGCCCGAACGTTTTAAGCCTCAGCGCCGCATAAACGAAGAAGACCTACCTTCTCCAGAAGAAAAACTGGCTATTTTAGGTAACTGCATAACAACACTTACCCGCGAAGGTTATCATTACGTAGGCATGGATCACTTTGCTAAGCCCGATGATGAGTTATCGCGAGCACAAGCCGATAAACAACTGCATCGTAATTTTCAGGGATATACCACTCACGGCGAATGTGACTTAATTGGTTTTGGTGTTTCATCTATTAGTCAAATAAGCGATTGCTACTTGCAAAATAGCCCAGACATGACCGCCTATGAAAATGCTATACAAGAACAACGCCTACCCAATGTAAAACTGATAGAGACAAACAAAGACGATTTGATACGTCGCCAAGTTATTATGGAATTGCTGTGTCATGATCGTATGGTGTTTAACGACCTAGACCAAGAGTTCGATATAGATAGCCGCAACTATTTTTCTAATGAACTAGAAAAACTCACCCCCATGATTGAGGACGAGTTGTTAATTAGAGACGAGAAAGGGATTCATATTACAGAAAAGGGACGCTTATTAGTGCGTAATGCATGCATGGTGTTTGATACGTATTTAAACGCCAACATTTTACAAACTTATTCTGCTAGCGCCGATGCTAACAATAACCGCCCGCGTTTTTCAAAGGCGATATAAAGCAACCCTTTCATGGTAAACAAGCCGCTGCCTTTAAACATCAATGACGTTTTGATAATTAAAGTGCAGCGGGTGAGCCTTTCCAAAAACCCCAGCTATCACCATTATGTTGAAGAAAAACACGTTTTTCGAAAGGTTTTTGAGTTGATTCTAAACTGCGTCTTAGTAAACGTTCTGTGTCAAACGCTGGGGCATCTACCCAATCCTGCAAATCAGCGACATACCATTGAATATAAGCCTCTGCATAATAATCACCGTCTATTAAATAGGGCTTAGATAGCTTTAAAATATTCTTTAAGCGGCCATGACCATAATAAAAGCCCCCTTGTGATTGAAACAATGCACCCGTTTGCTGATCTCTAAAATCATAACGGTAATTCAAAGCAATTCGCTTACGGTTACTGTTAGCGATTTCCACCACCTTTGTTTCTTTGCTACGGGTTAACAAGCCATGATTGAACAACACCTCAAGCATGCTTGCATCTGGGTGACGACTGGCCCTTTCAATACTGTATGGAACCGAAAACCCTTGCCAAAATAATGGCTGTATCTTTAAGGCAGAATCAATAATTCTAATGGCTTGATTATTGGTTAAGATCGGCTGAGCGCTGCTCGCACTCGCGAATGAAACCGACATCGCAAAAGAAAATAGCAATAGGCTAAGCAGAGTGTTTAGACACCAACGAATGATCATGCAAATACCTACTCTCTTCAAAGGGCTTCGGCGCAAATCATACACCAAAAAAACCTCATGTTTACAGACACACCCACACTGATACAATGATTTCTTTTGTAACCACCCCTTTAACTCAATCGAGCCCCCAGCAATATGATGAAAAAAATATCGGCCTGGATAGCCTCCGCCAAAGGTATCCGCAGGATCATTAACATCTATGGCCCTTATTTTGGTGCCGGCGTTAAAGCAACCTATATCAGCAAAGATTTTCGCCAAGCCGATGTAAGCCTATCTTTACGCTGGTATAACCGCAACTATGTTGGCGTGCACTTTGGTGGCAGCTTGTACTCCATGATCGACCCATTTTACATGCTGCTATTAATGAACTCTCTTGGCCCAGATTACATTGTGTGGGATCAAAGTGCTGAAATCGATTTTATCAAGCCTGGCACGGGTACCGTTTCTGCTCGCTTTTTAGTGACCGATGAGATGCTTGCAGAAATCAAACAAAAAACAGCCAATGGCGAGAAATTTTTACCCACATACCCTGTTACCATTGTTGATGAACAAGGTGATATTGTCGCAAAAGCCAACAAAACACTCTACATTCGCCGCAAACGTAAAAACAATAACTAAAGTCAAAATCTGCGCTTGAGCGCTATTTAACTTTAATTATTCATACCGGCAGCCTAAAATCTAAAACCTAAATATTATTAATAAGAGAACTTAAACACTATGATGCATTTAGTTTCACTTAAACCTTTGTTAATTGCTACATCCCTTTCAGCTGTCTTTTTATTGAGTGGCTGCGACCAAGCCAACACAGAAAATGCAACCGCTAACGGTGCCAGCGCAAGTAACAGTGAAACCAATGCCTCAAAAACCAACAAGCCTTTTATTAGTGTTGCCGAGAAAAAAGCCAATTTCTTTGCTTTTCTACACCCGCTTATTAAGCAAGCTAATAACGAAGTGCTGGAGCAACGCAGCACCTTGCTATCGCTAGAACAAAATCTAACTCAGTTAACAGACAAGCAACTAGAGACTTTGGCCGAGCTAGCCAAAAGCTACAAGGTCGACAAAAAATTATCCCCAGCACAGCAAATTGAATTGCTTAAAGTTAAAATCCACACCATTCCTGCTTCATTAGTCCTTGCCCAAGCAGCTAATGAATCAGCTTGGGGAACCAGCCGTTTTGCTACTGAAGGGAATAATTTCTTTGGCCAATGGTGCTTCCGTAAAGGCTGTGGTTTAGTACCCGAAGGACGCAATGATGGCGCTAAGCATGAGGTGGCTCGATTTAAAACCCCACTAGGATCAGTTAAAAGTTATATTCGTAACCTAAACAGCTTTCCTCCTTACGAATTACTAAGAACCCTGCGTCAACAATCACTTGATAAAAACCAACCCGTCAGCGGAATAAATCTTGCCAATGGCTTAATTGACTATTCACAACGTCGTGAAGAATACGTCAAAGAAATTCAAAGTATGATTCGTTTCAATAAACTATGGCGTTTCAACTCCGAACCCAATGCCACCACAGCAGCAGCGGCAAAAATGCCTCACAAAAACAGCTCTGTAGACAAAGGGGTACAAGACGATACCCTAGACAATGCCCCAGCTAGTGCACAAGACACTACACAAGAATCATGAGCAGCCACTCATGCTCCCTGAATGATCAGCTAACCCTGACATTCAGGCCGTTGCACTGGTACGGTATTGCCTTAAAAAACTGCCCTGCTACGATCAACTATTTTTCGACAACGGGCTTGCAAATAACGTCCCTGAAACCGTTAAAAATGAATCAAAAAGTTTCACTTCATTTAATTACTGAGTTTCATACCTTAAAACAACTTAGGGCTGAAGTAATTAATATAAAAAAAGATCAAAGCGAGTGTCTTTATGAACTTAAATATTGTTTCGATACTCTGACAGAAGCGGCTAAAAACAACGTTCAAGATATTCTTCAAATAATTGAAAATTCACTCGTTAAAATGCCCAATTAACTTGATCTTGCACAACACTTGCCATTTTAATTACATTAAGATGGCACTTTTTATTTTAAGCATTTATTTAAGGCCCTTTCATGAGCAGTGCTAACATCCTTGTACTCAATTGCGGTAGTTCTTCTATCAAGTTTGCCATTTTCGACATGCGCAACAGCACCATTATCATCAATGGTTTAGCTGAACGCTTATATGAAGTTGAACCAGTGATCAGCTGGTCTGGAGAATTCAAAGGTAACGACACAATAACCGATCAAGGTCACCAAGCAGCCTTAGATAAGCTAGCAAGTTTATTGGCCGAGTGGAATATTTTAGAAACCTTATCAGGTATTGGGCACAGAGTGGTTCACGGCGGAGAAAAATTCTCTGCTTCAACCTTGTTAAACGAAGACAACTTGGTGGCATTAAAATCACTCAACCATTTAGCGCCTTTGCACAATCCGGTAAACATGCAAGGTATCGACGCCTGCAAAAAATTGTTACCTGCTATTCCACAAGTGGCTGTATTTGATACTGCTTTTCATCAAAGTATGCCAGAGCACGCCTACATGTATGCAGTGCCACAGCAATGGTACCAAGATCATGGTGTGCGCAAATATGGTTTTCATGGCACCAGTTACCGCTACATAGTGCAAGCCTGCGCTCAACAGTTAAACAAACCAACCAACGAACTCAATATTCTTTGTGCACATTTAGGTAATGGCTGCAGCGCCAGCGCGATTGTTAATGGCAAAAGCATGGATACCAGCATGGGGCTAACCCCTCTCGATGGTTTAATCATGGGGACTCGCTGCGGCAGCGTTGACCCAGGATTAATTGAATTTATCATGCACGCAGAAAATGCCAGCATCAGTGATGTTATGAACAGCCTCAACAAAAAAAGTGGTTTATTAGGTCTGTCACAATGCAGCAACGATATGCGCACACTATTGAGCGAAGAAGCAGAAGGTAACGAGTTAGCCAGCCGAGCAATCAATACTTTTTGTTACCGTATTGCCAGAGAACTTGCAGCATTGTCGATCAGCTTACCCAGCATAGATGCAATCGTCTTTACTGGCGGCATTGGCGAACACGCTGCTGCTGTGCGCCAACGCATTATTGACTTCTGGCCCAACGCCCAAATAACACTCGATGCCGAGCTTAACCGCACCAACGGTAATCAGCACGGCTTAATTAGCCAAACCGACAGCCCCAAAGTCATGGTATTGGCTACCAACGAAGAACTTATGATCGCTCAAGACTGCTACGAGTTATGCAACCATGATTAATATATTTATCGCCCCAACCGGAATTAACAGTGGCCTAAGCAGCATCAGTATTGCACTGCTGCACGCTTTGGACACCCAAGGCATTAAAGCCTCTTTCTTTAAACCTGTATCCTCTTATAAAGAAGGCGATATTGAGCGTTCAACACAACTGGTTAAGCAAATGTATCCGCTTAATCCGCCGCAACCTATGCCGCTCAAACAGGCACAGCAACTAATTAGTACTGGCCAATTAGATCGCCTTTTAGAAGACCTTGTTGGCTTGCACCACATAGCCACTGCAGGCACCGACGTGACGATTGTAGAAGGCCTGGTGCCCGATAGAAGCCAGCCCTACACGGCAAAAATAAATGCTGAAATCTCGAAAGCACTAAACGCCGATGTTATTTTGGTAAGCAGCGCCGAAAATAAGACATTGAACGAAATTAAAGACGATCTAAACATGAACGCCCCTATTTTTGGTGGCTTCAAACAAGGTAATATTATTGGCGCAATCGTCAACAAGTATTGCACTCCTAATCAATCACACTTCATGTTCAGTAAATCTGCAGAAACTGATGCTGAACGACTGGCCAACTGCCCTGAGATCGTTTTAGACAACTGCCGTTTATTAGGCGCTATTCCTTGGCAAAGAGACTTAATTAGTCCACGTACTCTCGATATCGCCCGACAGCTAGACGCTAAAATAATTCATGCGGGTGATATTGAAACTCGTCGCGTGAAAACAATTTCCATGTGTGCTCGCACACTGCCCAACCTCGTCGAACGCTTTAACGCGGGAACATTAATTGTCGCACCTGGGGATCGCCTCGACATTATCGTGACATGTGCGTTAGCAGAAACCAACGGCACGCCTTTAGCGGGTCTTGTGCTCACGGGCGACATTATGCCTAGTGATGAAGCCATGGCACTGTGTCAAAAAGCCTTTGGTAATGGTTTGCCCATATTAATGACCCCTAGCGACACCTTTATGTGCGCCAGTCAACTAGATGGCATTAATACCGAAGTGCCAGAAGATGACATTCAACGCATCGATCTTATTCGAGCGCATATATCTGAACACATTGACACACCAGCACTATTAAGCGCCATCAATGCTCCACACAGAGCACGTTTAAGCCCAGCGGCTTTCCGTTTTCAATTGGTTGATCGGTCAAGAAATGATGTTAAGCGCATCGTGTTACCAGAAGGTGAAGAACCAAGAACCATTCAAGCCGCCACTATCTGCCAAAACCGTGGCATAGCCCATTGTATTTTATTAGGTCGTGAAGAAGTCATTAAGCAAGTTGCGCAAGCTCAAGGCATTGAACTGCCAGAAGGAATAGAAATACTAGAGCCAGAAAACATTCGTGAAAACTATGTGCCCAACATGGTAGAACTGCGTAAACATAAAAACCTGACAGCACCGATGGCCAGCGCACAACTAGAAGATAACGTGGTACTAGGAACGATGATGCTTGCCCTTGACCATGTTGATGGTCTGGTTTCTGGGGCAATTCATACTACCGCGAATACAATTCGCCCAGCGATGCAGCTGATCAAGACAGCACCCAGTGCTAAACTGGTTTCTTCTGTCTTTTTTATGTGCCTACCCGAACAGGTATTAGTGTATGGTGACTGCGCCGTTAACCCAGATCCAAATGCTGAAGAATTAGCGGATATTGCCATTCAAAGTGCCGACTCTGCATTAGCTATGGGAATTGAGCCAAAAGTGGCGATGATCAGCTACTCAACCGGCGCATCAGGCACAGGCAGTGACGTCGAAAAAGTGAAAGAAGCAACTAAGATTGCAAAAAAATTGCGTCCAGACTTGATTATCGATGGCCCTCTGCAATACGATGCTGCTACAACCGCGTCTGTCGCCAAAAGTAAAGCCCCAGATAGTCCTGTGGCTGGCCAAGCAACTGTATTAATCTTCCCAGATTTGAATACTGGCAACACCACATACAAGGCCGTTCAGCGTAGCGCACACGTAATCAGCATTGGTCCAATGCTGCAAGGTTTGCGTAAACCCGTAAATGATTTATCACGAGGTGCATTGGTTGAAGATATTGTTTACACAATTGCTTTAACCGCAATTCAAGCGCAGCAACTAACCGAATAATAGAGGTCGTAATGAGTAAAAAGATAACGGCAATAATTGCCAGTACACTCCTGTTTATTAACGTTATTTTTTGGTGCTCATTACTCTTTATTCTCACACCGGTTAAATTTATCTTGCCCGAAATAGTGGTCCGTAAAGTTATGGACCCTATTTTCAGCAGCATCGCAGGCGCTTGGATATCATGCAACAGTGGCTGGATGAAATTAACTCAAAAAACTCACTGGAAAATTGACCTTCCCACGACGCTTAATCGTAAAGGCTGGTATTTTGTTACCAGTAATCACCAAAGCTGGGTTGATATTTTTGTTTTACAACATGTTTTTAACGGTAAGATTCCCTTTCTTAAATTTTTCTTAAAGCAAGAGCTGATTAAAGTTCCCGTTATGGGACAAGCCTGGTGGGCTTTAGATTTTCCATTTATGAAGCGTTTTTCTAAAAGTTATCTAGAAAAACATCCAGAAATGAAAGGAAAAGACATTGAAACGACCAAGGCTGCCTGCGCAAAATTTAAGTACATACCAACCAGTGTCATGAACTTTTTTGAAGGAACTCGTTTTACTGCAGAAAAGCACCAGCAACAAAACTCCCCCTACAAACATTTATTAAAACCTAAATCCGGTGGCTTTGCCTTTGCGCTCAATGCTATGGGAGATAAGTTTCAATCATTACTCGATTGCAGCATTGTCTACCCTCATGGCAAACCCACGTTTTTAGACTTCATGAAAGGAAGTGTGCCAGAAATAATTATCAGCGTACGCGAACTACCAATACCCAGTCACTTTTGCCAAGGTGATTACGAAAATGACGCCGCCTTTAAAGCAGAATTTCAAAAATGGGTATCAGACATCTGGCATGAGAAAGACGAAATAATAGACGGTATTAAAAAAGATATTGCTTAATACCGTCTACAAACAAGCAATTAAGTAGAGACTCGATTTCGGCCTGAACCTTTAGCGCGATAAAGAGCAGTATCCGCTGCTTTTATCAGCTCACTCATATCATCTTCTAGCTGTGGTACAACTGCAGCGACACCAATACTAACAGTTAAATGACCCAAGTCAGCACCAGCATGTGGAATGTTTAAGTTCGCAATGGTAGAACACAACTTTTGGGCAACGAGTAATCCCTCATCTAAATTTAACCTAGGCAGCATTAACAAAAATTCTTCGCCACCATAACGAGAAACAAGCTCACCAGAACGTTGAGCAAAGCTTTTAAGCACGTCACTCACGTCTTTTAAACAGACATCGCCTGCCTGATGACCATAATAATCGTTGTAGTTCTTAAAATAATCAATATCGATCATCATCAAACAAATAGGTTCTTTAGCTCTTAAAGCCCTACTCCACTCAGATTCAAAGCAATGTTCAAAATGACGACGATTGGCCAGCTCCGTTAAGCTATCAGTAGTGGATAATACTTTTAATTTTTCGCTCAGTAAGGTTAATCTTTCAGCCTCTAGAGTTAATAATTTATTATTCACGTAATCTTGCCGAGAAAACTTTTCCATAAAATAGCCTAGGTAAACGCCAATAAGAATCAACAAAGACCAAAAGGCAACAAACACAAATTTAAAATCCAGCACCAAAGCGTCTAATTCTGGATCAAAAGGCTGCAGATCCTTACTGTAGGTAAAACCAATATAGGTAGCAAAAACAATAACAGAAGAAGCCAAAATAGCCCGTGAATAGGTTCTAAGCGCCACCAGCACAAAGACTTGCCAAGGTATCATGCCAAGATGGTAAGCTAGACTGTAGGGTTCTTTGAGCATAGAAATAAACAAGATAAGACTCAAACCAATCGCAGTCATACCAATGGTCGTGAGGTACACAGCACAATTTATTAATTTTTTGTGAAAAACCACGCCCAAAGAGATAGCAATCGCTAAAGCCAATGACACCCGAATGATTAATAAATCAGGCGCTCTTTCAAAGCCAATAGCCTTATCGGCAAAGCCGAATAGCATATAAATAAAAATACCAAAAAACAGCACGCCACGAGACGACTGAATAAAAAGCTTGTCATTTCTTTTGCGATAATTTTTTTCAACAGAACTGGGAAATGATAAACACTTATATGGCTTATTTAATAACCCTTTATGGTGAATAATCTTCTGTTCAAGCTGATCGAGCTTCTGATCTAATAAAACACTAGATGTGAGCAAAGAAAACTCCGATATCTATTTTTTACAGGTTGTTAATCATTTATTATCAAACAAACAGCAAAACAAAACAATTTCACACGCATTTAATAACAGTTTTAGATAAACTGATAATACACACAATGTTACACATATATCCCATTAGTTGCTCATTAATGCAACTTAACTTGATGTATATTGATAAAATTAACAAAGAAGAGACGTTATGAAAGTTTTTGATGATATAAGTCAATCGATTGGCAACACACCTTTGGTAAAGATCAGCAAGTTGACAACTCATCCAAGATTGTACGCCAAAATAGAAAGCCGTAATCCAGCACAATCGATTAAATGTCGAATTGGCTCCAACATGATCTGGCAGGCAGAAAAAGATGGGCAATTAAAAAAGGGCATGGAAATTATTGAGCCAACCAGTGGAAATACTGGCATCGCTCTAGCCATGGTAGGCGCATCAAGAGGCTACAAGGTAACACTCACGATGCCAGAAACCATGAGCCTTGAGCGTCGCAAGATTATGAAAGCTCTAGGTGCTAATCTGGTTTTAACCGAAGGCCCTAAAGGCATGAAAGGTGCAGTAGAAAAAGCGCACGAATTAGTTGAAGCAGCCGCTGGCAACGCTATTTTACTGCAACAATTTAACAACCCTGCCAACCCTCAAATTCACGAAAAAACCACAGGGCCAGAAATTTGGAATGATACCGATGGTGAGGTGGATATATTTGTTGCAGGTGTAGGAACCGGCGGTACCATTACCGGAGTAAGTCGTTTCCTTAAACAACAAGGTAAAACCATTACCAGCGTTGCTGTAGAACCGAGCGACTCACCACTCATTACCCAGAGCAAAGCCGGGGAAGAAATACAGCCTGCGCCTCATAAAATTCAGGGTATCGGAGCCAACTTTATCCCGGGCAACCTAGACATAGACCTTGTTGATATTGTGGAAACAGTAAGCAACGAAGAAGCCATGTCAATGGCTCATAGAATTATGGAAGAAGAAGGAATTCTTGCGGGTATCTCTTGTGGTGCTGCAATGACTGGGGCATTAAGATTGGCAGAAAAACCTGAAAATCAAGATAAATGTATTGTCGTTGTATTGCCCGATTCTGGCGAACGCTATTTAACATCACCGTTATTTGAAGGTATGTTTAAAGAATAACTTCATAATCAACACAATAAACAGCACCCTTATAAATGATTAACAAAAAAACTATTTGGGTGCTTATTTGTATGCCTCTGTCTTACAAATACTCTTTAACGCTCGCCAAACAGGGCTTCAAAACGAAACATAATAATAGGTGTTATATCGTATTGATTAACCCGACTGGTTTCTAAATCTGGGCTCACCTCAGCAAACACCCAGTCTTGGTAAATTTTACGCCGATAACGGATACCCACACCATAATTATTAAAGGTAGGTTCTTCTATAACATCCCCCGACGCCCTAAAAAAATACGCCAACACTTCTTTTGAATTAAGTTCGTGAAATAACGTACCGCCATAACTTAACTCTAAATAGTCATTATTTAACAAATACTCCGCGGCAAAATTAAAGCGCAACAAACGATCGATATTAAGCGGATGATCCAACTGAAAATCAGTTTTTTCTCCAGCACCCTTATTCACCGACCAAGAAAAGGTTTGCGTGGTTCTTAAACGATAATCTTCAAAATAATGGTATCGACGCAACTTGAGGCGGGTAAAAGGGTCCATAGGGATTCCTAATTTGATCCCAGTATCCAAGTCGATTCGCCAGTCTTCGGTGGCTTCAAAAATATAACGAACAGCGGTAGAATATTGAACATTATCAACAGTTGATAATGCGTTACTATCACGCTCACCCTCTTCTTCTTCAGAAGACTCAAGCAGTAAATTGAATTTTTCATCGGTATTGGGTAGCACCAACTTTACACTGACACCAAATTTATAACCAACAGGTTGGCCTAAAATCCGCCGTGTATTAAACGATAATTTTGCCCGACTGCCAGACAGATCATCATCTAAAATGTCGTCACCAAAAAAAGTATCGACAACAAACGTATCAACATTGCGAGACAATGATTCAATATAATTAATCAACCAGTCGTGAGAGAAATCAATAATACCAATACGTGATTCGACTTTAATAACCGGAGCTTCAATAACAATATCGTTATTGCCGCCGCCCTCCGCAGGGTCAATGCCATACAAAATGCGTTCATCAACAGCCCAGCAACGCATTGAAAAAACACTACTGCAACACACTAAAACTAAAGATAAATGCTGCATTAAATTAAGCATTTAATTGATCAAAAGCATGAACAGTTACAGGATCATGGTGTATCAATACATCCGCTCGCGGGTAATCCAATAAAATCTGAGCAACAAGCCATTCACCAGCATCGTGGGCGACATGCAAAGGTATCTCTGCACTAAAATCTAAATGCACTTGGATAAACTGAACATTACCGGCTTGTCTCGTTTTAATGTCGTGACAATCAATAATATCAGGGTGTTGAGCCACTAATGCTTTTATTTTTTCAGCAACCTCGGGATCCAATGAATGATCCATCAGCATATCCAGAGATTCTTTAGCAATATCATAAGCGCTTTTTAATAGTGTGATCACAATCAGCAAAGCCACCACAGGATCTAACCAAATAATGCCAACTTGGGCGGCAAACAAAGCAATAATCACAGCACCATTAGCTAAAATATCACCCACATAATGTGCGGAGTCTGCTTTTACTGCCAACGAAGCTGTTTGGCGATATACCCAGCGCTGATATAGCACCAATAAAATCGTCAAGGTTAACGAAATCGCCATCACTGCAGTAGCATTGCCCAATGACTGTATCTGTTGCGGCTGCAACAATCGCTCTCCAGCATGAAGTAAGAGTACGAAAGCAGAACCTGCGATGAATGCCGACTGCATCAAAGCGGCTAAAGATTCTGCTTTACCATGACCAAAAGGATGCTCTTTATCGGCAGGAGCAAAAGCAAAGCGAATTGCAAAAAAGTTAATCAGCGAAACAATAATATCTAAGCTCGAGTCAGCAAAAGACGCGAGCACACTAGTAGAATCAGAATCAGCCCAAGCAAACCCTTTAATAACAATTAATATCGACGCAACCACTATCGACAGCACCGCGGCACTTTGGGTAAGACTGGCGTCTGTTTTCATCAGAAGAATTCCTTTGTTTACTGGCGATAACTGTTTATATCGAATTAAATTGATATCGTATTAATCGGTTGCTTATATTAACCTGAAATAATAAATATATTGAGACCTAGATCCAACTATCATCAAAACAACGTTGACCAATGGGACAATAGCAGACAAAATCTTATTCAACTTAATTTGAACAGCGATTTAGGCTTCAGAATGACAATAAAAAACGCCCTCATCGTAGACGATTCAAAGTCTGCTCGCATCATGCTACAACGCTTGTTACAAAAAATGAATGTTGTAGCTCTAACAGTTGAAAGTGCAGAAGAAGCTCTTAGCTATCTCGAAAATGAACGCCCAGATGTTATATTCATGGATCACATGATGCCTGGCATGGATGGTTTAGAAGCCACTCAAACTATCAAAAACAATCCCAAAACCCAAAATATACCGACCATTATGTACACCTCCAAAGAAGGTGATGGTTATATTTCGCTGGCTAAATCTCATGGAGCATTTGGCGTACTGCCTAAACCAGCCAATCAACAAGCTGTGATGGCGGTGATTGATTTATTAGACAACACCGCAGCTAACGATGTTGTAATTCAAACAGAAAATAGCAACCATAATGGTTTATCAGCACACGACATTGAAACCATCGAAAAATTAATCAACAATCGTTTGAGTAACTCGGTGCTATCAGCAAGATCAGAAATTGCAGCTGGACTCGACAGTGTTAGTCATCAACTTCTACAAACTCAGCAAGAACAACTCACCCTGGTTGAACGCAGCCTTAAACAACAAATAAAACCTATACACAGCCAGCTTATCGATCTACAAGACAATGATGCACTGTTCAAACGACTGCAACCACTAATAAAAAAACACACATTATTGATTGCAGAAAAAATCAGTCGCAATAAAGTCGACACACTGGCGAAAGAACATTCACAAAAAATCCAGAACCTAAATAACCAGCAGCAAGAATTAATTGCTCTTATCAACCGTAAATCTCAACAAGCAATGGCTAAAGGTATTATCGGTGGCGCTTTATTAGGAGCAGCTATTGCCTTAATTAGCTTGTTTGCCAGCCAATAGCAAAATGATTACACACGAGCAATCACCTTTAACAGCTATCACTGTGTCGTATTATGTCTAGCCTTTCCTTGCTGACGATCAATTTTCGTCAGTTTAATAGTTCTAGATCTTCTAATAGCTGTCTTCTATCGTTAGACTAGTGCAATATAATTACATTCTGTAACATTCATTACCATTATTAGGGATAATTTCATGAACCTTAGACTTCTTTGTCTTACTGTACTCGTTATTACAACTACAGGTTGCTCAATCGCAACGCCTCTTGTTGCCGCTGGCGCAGGTGGCCACGCAATTGGTCGCTATGAAGAAAATATTAAAGTCCGTGGCGCTGCCGCATTAAAAGAAGAGCCCGACTTATTAACATTTTCAGTACAGGCTATTGCCCGTAATAATGCCGACGAAGCGATCAACACCTATCTCAAAGGGTTATCCAGCGATAGTTTTAACGACAATATGAAATCGCTAACTCTTTATCAAATTGGCTTGCTTTACATGAACCCATACAGCCAGCAACGCGACGACGATAAAGCGCTGAAATATTTCAACCAGCATCTTAATCAATTCCCACAATCGCGTTTAAGAAATAAAATTGAAAGTAAAGTTGCCTTAATAGAAGAGCGCAAAAATCAAAAAACTCAACTGACTGCAGATGAGCTATTAAAATTAGCCAATCGCTCTGAATTGCTAACCCAAAACAACATCCCGTTTGATGCTGAACTTACACCAATGAGTGAAAGAGCAATCAAAACAGATCGTATTAGTGACGCTGAAAGTGTCTACTTAATTTTGTACAGCAACCAAGGTTCCACCGATACCATGCGCGCTAAAGCACTGTACCAGTTAGGGCTTATTTACATGAGTGAATACAACAGCCAAGGTAACAACGCTAAAGCGTTAAACTATTTCCGAAAAATTACTGCTGAATTCCCAAACACCCAAGTTGCTAAACAAGCTGCTAAGCGCATGGGCCAAGTGATCAATCGCCAATAACACCGTTAATTGGCCGCAAAAAACCGAGATTCTAAATTGAATCTCGGTTTTTTTTTACTTATTAAATAGCAATATTATTCTAACTTATGCTCGTTGCTTTATTTTATAAAACACACTGTACAAAACTGGCACAGCAATCATGGTCAAAATGGTCGAAAAGGCTAACCCTCCCATAATAGTGACCGCCATATCGGCAAAAAAAGCATCTGTTAACAGCGGCGCCATTCCCAAAATAGTAGTAATTGCCGCCAAAGATACGGGACGCAAACGACTCAAGCTCGCTTCAACGATCGCTTCAAATTTATCCATACCGGTTTCAATTTGCAGATCAATTTCTTCAAGTAAAACAATGGCATTTTTGATCAACATACCAAACAAGCTCAAAAATCCTAGCAAAGACATAAAACCAAAGGGTAGATCAGCAATCAACAGCCCTGCGACAACACCACACACCGCCATAGGGACGATTAGCCAAATAATTAAAGGCTCGCGCACCGTTCCAAACAAGAAGACCGTGATTAAAATCATCACTAAAAACCCCAGCGGTAATCCTCCCCCCAAAGCTTTTTGAGCTTTTGCGGAGCTTTCATATTCTCCGCCCCACTCAATGCGATAACCATCAGGCAGATCAATCGCCTCTATTTGGTCTTTAACTCGAGCCAGTGCTGCACCAGCAGTATCATTTGGCCCTGGTTCTGCATACACGCTGATCGAACGAATACGGTCACGCCTGTGGATCAATACACCCTCAGACTCCACCTGCATTTTTGGACTTATCTGGCGAAGCGGCACATAACTTCTCTGATACTGGCTCCATACCAACGCATTTTGTAATTGCTGCAATTCATCGGTATCTGCAATATCGACATGAGGAGTTTTCGCCTTGGCAATGATGTCGTAGCTGTAATCTCCTTCTCTTAATGTTCCCAGCTTTAAACCATTACTAGAAAACTGTACTGCATCAGAAAAATCAGCACGGGTAACCCCTGCTACACCAGCGGCGTACTCGTCGTACTGAGGCACCAAAATTAACTCTTTCTGACGCCAGTTATGACGAATATCTCTTAACTGCCCATCTTGTTTAAATATTTCCTCTGCTTTTTCTGCAAGCCCACGTAAAACAGTTTGATCTGGGCCCATAAACCGAGCTTCTAACTTAGCACCAGTACCGGGGCCAAAAATTATGCGGGTATTATAAATACGTGCATCCGGATCATTTTCTTCTAACTGACGAGTTAGCTTATCGATTAATTGAGGAATTTGATCACGCGCTTGGGTACGAATAATCATCACCCCATAACTCTCGTTGGCCTGCTCCGGAGCATAAGTTAAGGTATAACGCGTTGCCCCTTGGCCAATAAAAGTCGTCACCGTTTCTATTTCTTCGTATGACTGAGCCAATACCTCGGCTTGCTTCATAAACTCAGTAGTTTCACGAATGTCACGAGACTGAGGACCCCAATAGTTAACATAATAAATCGGGGTATTCGACGCGGGGAAAAACCCCTGCTTAACCAAGCCAAAACTCATGTAGCTTACAACAGTCACCACCAGCAACAGCACCACAGTTTTACCGCGATGTTGCAAAGATTTTAATAACACGCGCTTATATAAGCCATGTAAAGAACTGTTGAAGGATTCAAAATCATCACTGCACTCACCCACTTTAAAAAAGTATGAACCAAATAACGGTGCAACAGTAATGGCCAATAACCAAGACAACAGTAAAGAAATTAAGATAACCGCGAATAACGAGAATAAAAACTCACCGGTGGCATCATTGGATAGGCCAATGCCCGAAAAAGCCGCAATACCAATCGCAGTAGCACCAAGTAATGGCCACTGAGTTTGTTGCACTACACGTCTAGACGCATCAATTGCACTGTAGCCTCGCTGCATACGTAACATCATGCCCTCTGCAACCACAATCGCATTATCAACCAACATCCCCATGGCAATAACCAAAGCACCTAACGAGATGCGCTGTAAGTTGAGGCCAAACAACCACATCACCAAAATAGTACCCAGCACCGTGAGCAACAACACGGCACCAACCACCACACCGGCACGCCACCCCATAAACAAACATAAGGTGCCAATCACCACAGCCACCGACAAAATCAAGTTCATAATAAAGCCACCCACAGCTTCATCTACTACTTGAGCTTGATCATAAATAGGCTGCAAAATTATGCCTGCAGGAAGTTCGGCTAAAATCTGATCAATTCGCTGACGAACCGCAACACCGACCTCAACCACGTTGGCATCCAAATTAGCAGCCACCGCTAGGGTAATAGCAGGCTGACCATTATGACGAATTAACACGTCTGGAATATCAACCACATCCAAACTAATAGTCGCGATATCTTTAATTCGAATTTGGCTGGTAGACCCTGGCAAACCAATCGTAATGTTTTCAATCGCTTCCGCATGAGATTCAACCCCACCGACCGGAATACGAATACGCTGACCATCAATATGTAAACGACCACTGCCGTATGGGCGAAGGCTAAACGCCAATGCGTTTTTAACATCAGGCAGAGAAATACCTAAATTAGCGAGCTGAGAGGTATCAATGTGCACCGTAATTTGTTGCTTCAACACCCCTTCGACCGATACCTTGGTCACATTAGGAACCGTTAATAAATCGCGGCGAATAATGCGAGAAAATTCCCGTAATTGATAAGGATTAAAATCGGGTGCTGTTAACGCGTAATACAAACCATATACATCACCAAAATCATCAATCACGCGTATTGGACGAACACCGGTAGGCAATGAGTTTTGTGCATCAACCATGCGCTTACGCAACTCATCCCAAATTTGTGGCAACTCATTACCATCAAATGTGGGTTTCATCTCAACGGTAATTTCAGACAAACCCGGTTTTGATACCGAACGGACTTTATCAATTTGTGACATTTGCTGAATGGCCGTTTCTAGTGGCTCAGTCACTTCTTTTTCAACCTGCTCAGCACTGGCACCAGGATAAGCGGTGACAACCATAGCCTGTTTAATCGTAAACGAAGGATCTTCTAAGCGACCAATGTCACTAAGCCCTAACAAACCACCAATCAAACAAATAATCACCAATAGCCAAGTATTAACCGGTGTGCGAATAGACGCGCCTGCAATATCCATAACTTACTGTCTCCTATTGCATGGTAAAAGGGCGAACCAAAAGCCCTTCTTGCATTTTTGTCACGCCAGCAGAGACAACTTGTTGGCCTTTTTCTAACCCTGTTAAAACCGCAACCCAGCCATCAACTAATGGCCCCACAGTCACTCGTTGCTTACTAATTCTTGAGGTTTCTGGGTTGAAGATCCAAACCGACATATCATTATCAGCATCGGTAACTAAAGCACCAACAGGAACACCTAACACCTTAGCAACTAAACCATCACTGCTTTTAAGAGTAACCGTTGCCCGCACTCCAGGAGTTATATTAACTCCCTGTAAAGCATCCATGGCATACACAACTTCATAGGTTTGGCTTACCGGATCGGGTTCAGTGGAGTATTCAACATATTCAATCAAAAAATCTTTATTAATCGCTCCGTCAATATAAGCAGAAGCAGTAGAAACTTGTGAGCGGCTATATTGGCTGACTAAGCGCTCTGGCACATCAAATTTAAAGTGTATGCGCGACAAATCTTGTAAACGAGCGATGGGCACACCCGGGCTAATAAAGCCGGTATTTTCAATTAAACGCTTAGCCACTAACGCATCAAATGGCGCTTTTAATACACTGTATTCTAAATTCGCTTTCGCATTTTCTAGTGAAATTTGTGCCAATTCAAAATCGACCAAGGCATTATCGACTGCTTGCTCAGTACCAATACCCCGCTTGGCAATGGCTTTTTGACGCTTGAGTTCTAACTGAGCTTGCTTCAATTTCACATCAGCCATGCGCACTGCACGTTCAAATGGTTCTGGGTCTAAACGCGCAACCACTTCGCCTTTTTTGACGATCTTTCCTTCTGGCAAATTGACTGAACGTAATAAACCACTTACTCGAAAGGCTAAATCTACCGTTGTTTTTGCCATAATTTTGGCAGGAAAGGTAAACTCTTGCTCTGTTGTCGCTGTTCTTACATCACTTAACTGCACAACAACGGCTTTTTCTTGCACTTGCGTGACTTCTTCAGGATTACCACAACCGACTAACAAAGCAGTTATGGACAATAAAGTTAGCAAAGAACCTTTATGTCTCATGTATTTTTCTCCAGAATCTAATCCGTTTTATCTAAACTTATTATCAAATACTTGTTGTTAAATCACTGCTATTAACAAGCTAGTTATTTTTAGTGTAGTAGTTGTAGCACATTGACAGGTTTACACATAGTGTTAATCTGTCAATTAGAGGAATGTTTTACATAATTAATACAGATGTACCGAATTATTTACCTTGCACACACTTAAAGAGTAGTCATTTTGAACGTAGACACTGAACAAAAAATTCTTTTTGGCGCTAGACAATGTTTTTTTAGGCATGGCTACAAAGCCACCAACATGACCTTGATCAGTGAGTACGCGGGTTATTCTCGCGCGACTATCCATAAGTATTTTAAAAATAAAGATGATGCATTTAGACAAGTTCTGCAGCAATTTCAACAACAGGCGAACGATGTTTGCCAGCCTATTATGCAGCAAAACCTAGAATGCTGGGCCAGTATCAGCCTGATAATGCAAGCTTGGTTAAAGCCCACGTTTGATGAAGTGAGCGATCAATTTGTGCTAAATGATTTGAAATTTCATGTACAACAAGTGGCAGCCGAGCAGTTTCAACAAGCCAGACAAGGCATAGAAGATATGCTGTATGAATTGTTATATAAGGCTGAGCAACAAGATAAGCTATCTTTAACTCAAATCGAATTGTCACCACGCAAGCTGGCTAAACTCTTATTAGCCAGCTTAGATGGCTTACGTGGCCACCTAGAAAAAGACAATCTTGAGCAAGCAAGCCACGAAGTGATTCGCATCTATAAAATTGCTTGCCGTAAAGATTAACCAAGGTTGCTAACGAACCGGCCAATAAACGTCATCGTATTGGTCGATACAATCGACCTTAAAGTCTGCCACCAAAGCATCACAGAGAATACGCTCGACGCTTAATTTAACACTACCGGTATCATCAGACCCATCGTCATTGGTCGTCGCGCTGGCCTCTATAATAACAATGCGTTCTTTACCATCACTGCCATTAACGTCATCAATAATACGATCAAGGTCAGTGCAAGTGCGATTCACTTCACAGTCAAAAATCTCGCCTAAATAACTCAATTCACCTTGGCTAGACTTAGCAACATTATTTGGTTGAAAACGCATAACCGTGCGAAACACTTCATCGATATCTGCCACGTCTTTTTGCTCAACAAACGCAGCATTTGTTAAACTATCGGCCTCAATGATTGAACTGACCCGTAACTCATATTGCTTGCCCCACTGATAGGTTGGCTCACTAAAGTCATCAATATCAATCGGTAATAATTTATAATTAGAACTTGATTCCGCAGTGTCTTTATAAATATGACACCAAGCAGGGAAATAAGAACCGCAATCACTTTTAAAATGAGCAATATCCCAAGCACGCTCCTGAACGCCTTCACACTCTGCAGCAAAAACCTCAGCAGTCGCAGAACATTTAACTTCTTGTAAAATCAACTCGTTGTTATCGACGCGAAAATTTAACTGAATGGTTTTATTAGTCGCCAATGCATTATTAATTGCCGCACAATCGTCAGCTAAACAACTAAAAGCCTTTTGCCTTGCCAGTAACCAGCTAGAAGCAGAACCATCGGTAGCGTTATTTGCTAAAATGCCACTGGACATATCCAGTGATAATACAAAGTCGTTAATCGTCGGGTCCATATCTTCAACTGCATCAATGGCTAACAGAGTATAAGAGGCGTCTTTACCCGAACTCGTACGCTCAACTTCAACGCTGACTTGATAGCGTTTCCCCCATAACAGAGCATCAAACCCTTTTAGCGGCTTGCTCATCAAGGTAAAAGACTGTTCGTCTTTAAAGCGTGTGCGAAAGCACAAATCAGTAGAGCTCTCGCTGCAAGGCTCGCGGTAATAATCAATGTAAAGTGTTTTTTCAATCGGATCAAAACTGCTGCCTAAATCTAAATCACACCCTGACAATATCGGTAAAGTTACTGCCAAATAACACAGCAACAAAAGATTTTTCATATTAAAGACCTTGTTTGCGGATCAATGGTTGGGCGTACATAGAGTATATTTGCTGTTTTACTGCTGCAGTTTCTTCACCACAACGTCCAGTCAACGCACTTAGCCCGGCTGTTAACTGATGATACTCAGATAATGGTTCAATAACACCCTGATCGGCCAACAGTTTATGTGCTGCATAGTTAATCGGATAACACGCATATCCCTGAACAATTTGGCGATCTATTTCTGTCGCCAAAGTTTCGGCATCAACAAATAGCGATTCGTCTATTTCTGTACCAAAACTGACTTGAATACGACCTTTATTGCCCATTAAGCCAGTTATAATACTTTCTACATCTTCGTTGTCAGATTTATGATATTGCTCGCCCTGTTTTAACGCTGATAGTTCTCTTGCTTTTAAAACATCACAAGGATCAAATTCATAACTAATAGAAACAGGTACAGGACTGAGAGAACGCAAACTCTCAGAAAAAGACATTTTTTGAGTTCTGCCAGCTAAACTTAGCATTTTTAAAACAGCAGTATCGGTATGATCGATACCGTCTTTCGCTCTGCCTTCACGCTGAGCAATCCAGATTGACTGGCCTTCTTCGATAGAATAACGAATATACTTAGATAACAACTGCAAAGCAGTGTATTTGTCTCGCTTAGCCACAATAGAACGTTTAACAATAAAACTTTTGTTTAAACGCATTAAATCCCCCACCATGGGGTTGTTTAATAGGTTATCACCAATGGCTATGCGACCGGTTGGGTGCTCTTTGCTATGCAAAGCATAATTAACCAAGGTTGGGTCTAAAGCAATGTCTCGGTGATTAGAGATCCAGGTATAACTTTTGCTTTTATCAAACTTCTCGATCCCCACAACGGTAAAATCCGTGGTGGTTTTGCGGATGATTTTTTCCACATAAGACGCTAACCACAATTGAAAGTCAGCAATAGACTGCAATTTTGAAATGTCATGCTGCAAACGCCATCGCACCAAAGAGCGGGCCAATAAATGCAAAGGCCCTTTCCAGCGCGGACGCATGAAATAAGTTAACCCTTTCACTAAATCAGGTTCTGCCAATAATCTTTCTATAATTACGGGAAACTCACTGTCGTTATAAGGCCTTATCTCGGCAAACTCATCCATCCCACACCCTTAGTTATTTGCTTGTGTAACCATTAATAAGACATACAAAACAAAGATAACTTGTTAATCAGTTGTAAGGCATTAGTATATCCTAGCAAATTCACTATCCCTATATTAAAAGGCGATTAAACATGGTCGATACTTGGCAACCTAACTCGGGTAATGACACCCTTTCGACAGAAACTTTGATGTCATTAGCCAACATAATTCATAGCGAAGACAGTGCTAAAAACGATATTAATGCAATTAGTGAATCCGACATTCAACTCATTGCCAACCTTATCAATACTCCAGAAGACGTATGGTTAAAGGCAATAGAGCCGCTCAAGAATGATCAAATTTTAAATTTATGTCGAGTATTCACCTTGGGCGAGATGGCTTTTTCTAATTGGAGCTTCGCAGGGAAAAATCCAACTATTTATTTTTTACGTTATTTAAAAGCGCAAAAAGTTGTTGTTGAAAAAGACTTTATCCGCTGGCTCAAAAAAAATACCGACAATCGCTACATTCCTTTTGGACCTGCGCTGTAAAACACTGAACGGTAAACAAAAAAAAGCCGATGATTAAGGCATCGGCTTCTAATTATTAAACTGTTTCAAAATGGCATTTTTAAAACCTCAATGGTTATCTGTGCCCTCTTTAGCCAAATAGTCCAGCAAAGCATGTCGTTGCTCTGGCCACTTAAAAGTATCCCAACCATCACACATAGGTTCTGCATTGGCATGTAACAAAGCCATTTTAGGAGAAATATTACGATCTTTAATAACCTCTCTCATAATTCGCCCTGCTACATCAAGGTATTCTTCATCCATCATAATTAGCGCAGATAATTTATCTTTACCCATCAAATAACCCAATTGCACCGGATCAACTACTAGTACAACGTCCCAGTTATTTCTGCGTAAATCCGCCGCAAGTTCACGTGTCTGCATATTTTGCGCAGAAAACAATAACAATCTTCGATTATCGGCTAATAGCTCATCTGGAACAGGCATATCATTTTTTCGCAAAAAATCGACAAAGGTTTCGACAGGGATACGATTATCGCCGCGGCCAGGTAATTTATAAGCATCTAGATGGCCCCGTTCAATCCAACGGATAACCGTTCTAAAATTAACACCGCAATATTTTGCCGCTTCACCCGTGGTTAACGCTTGTTTATCTGTCACTACTCACTCTCAGTATTTATTCAACCTATATTCAGTATAGGTAGTGAGTTGGGGTTATTGCCTGTTAACTGGGGGGGTATTTTTAGAACTTATTTTGGCTAAAAAAAATTTTTTAATAACTAATAATAATATTTATTGTGTTTTTAGTTAAAATGCAGTGTTTTGTATTTCTCGCGTTTCATTGAGTAGTTTTTATGTTGTTCTACTGTTACCTCTTACGACAGCTTTGCCAATACTCCAGTTCCAGCCTCACCACTGATAAAAGTGCTGCCCATGAAAGCGCGTTAATAAAATTCGATTACGGCAATTCAGACAAAATAAGGTATCATTCGGCCTTACAAAATCTGATCATGTTAATTTAATTTTTAGGACACGCCCGTGAATAAAGAAAAGCTCTACCATCAAATTGCTCATGCCTGCTTACAAGTACTTAAAACACCTAAAAGCGATAATGCAGATCAAGTAAAAGCGGTTTATGAAGCGATTGACCAAGCTTTTTTGAACCAATCTGCCTTGTTATCCTCAGAATTAGAAGATTGCAAAAACCGGTTACAACAAATAGCCGAATTAACAGATGCTGAAAACGATCTTCAAGATGCTAAAGCCATTGCTCGTCAGGATTTAGCTCAACACTAACTAGCCTTAAATCATCACACCTTTATTATTGGGGTTTTTATGCTTCTTTCTAATCGCTACAGTACATTCTTATTGATCGTACTAATCGCAATTGCCACGGCGGCCTATCGAATTAATATGCAACCATCAGAGACTTACTCAGCAAAAATGACTAGCGATGTAAAACAAAGCCCCAATGATCAGCGCCTCTACCGATCATTAAAATTAGATAATGATCTTAATGTAGTATTGATTGCAGACAAAGACGCCGATAAAGCCGCCGCATCGTTAGCAGTGAATGTTGGCAGTGGAAATGACCCCAAAGGTCGACAAGGATTGGCGCACTTTTTAGAACATATGCTATTTTTAGGCACTAAGCCATTCCCCAACGCTGACGAATACCAAAGCTATATCACCAAGCATGGCGGGCATCACAACGCCTTTACCGCGCACGATGTAACCAATTACTTTTTTGAAATTGATAATGACGACCTCGCAGGGGCACTCGATCGCTTTGCCCCTTTCTTTATTTCACCAACCTTTGATGAAAAGTACGTAGAGCGTGAAAAAAATGCGGTCAATGCTGAATACACAGCAAAATCTAAAGACGATGGTCGCCGTATTTATTCTGCAGAAAAACAAGCAATGAACCCTGAGCATCCTTTTTCTCAGTTTGCTACCGGTAATCTAGTGACCTTGGCCGACCGCACTGAGAGCTCAATTCGTGACGAATTAATCGCTTTTTATCAACAGCATTATTCAGCCGATCAAATGTCTCTGGTAATTATTGGCAATTACGACTTAGACACTTTAGAGAAGTGGACTAAAGCACGTTTTAACGCAATTCCTAAACGTGAGCAGGCCAACACCCCCCTCGATAACCGACCAGACTTATATTTAGCGAATCAACTTCCACTTGATTTACAAATTGAACCCATAAAAGAACTGCGTCAGCTTAAACTGACCTTCCCAATGCCAGAAACACTCAGCTTGTATTCCCATAAACCACTGCAAATGATCAGCCATTTGTTAGGCCACGAAGGTGAAGGTAGCTTACTGGCCTTATTCAAAAAACGCGGCTGGGCCGAAGGTTTACGAGCTGGCAGAGGCCTATCAACTCCTTGGGAGTCAACGTTAAGCATTAACATTCAACTGACCATGATTGGCCTTTACCGCATAGACGAAATCACAGCGGCAGTATTTGCTTACATAGAGCTTATCCAACAAGGTTTACAAGACCCAAACTTTATTGATCAAGTCTATGCCGAGCAACGTCAATTAGCTGAGCTGGCATTTACTAACCAAGAAAAATCAAAAGCCGGTCATTATGCCGTGCGCCTGGCTAATAATTTACGCCACTTAGCACCAAGGGACATCATATACGGCGATTACCAATGGCTAACGCCCGCACCAAACACACTTAAACCTTTCCTAGACAAGCTGAACGTCAGTAATGTGGTGCGTACCTTGGTTGCCCCAGAAGTAGAAACCAACACTCTTGATCCTTGGTATGACACCAAAATGATGCTGCGCCCGGCGGTAATTAAGGCCACCAACGCCTCTGGCGAAACCATTTTAAAGCCCGAATACAAAGCGCAACTGATGCTGCCTACTGCCAACCCATTTATCCCACAATCATTTGATTTAACAACAGCTCCCCAACAATCAATCCCCAAAACCATCATTGATGAACAAGGGCTGCGTCTTTGGTACTACCCAGAGCACGAATTTCGCTTACCCAAGGCGAAGGTTTTTATTAATCTTCACAACCAAGACGTCACAGATAACGCAAAAGATCGATTAGTTGCTCAATTATTTAGCCACAGCGTGAACGAATTAATTAGCAGCTACACCTATTCAGCCTACATTGCGGGTTTAAATTATCAGCTCCGCGCTAGTGATCGTGGCTTAGAGTTATCCATGTCAGGCTATCACGATAAACTCCACATCTTATTAGAAAGCATTGTTTCAACTATGTCGTCACTGACCGCAGACAATGTCAGCGAAGAAGAATTTAAGCGCTATAAAGCACAACTAAAGCGGCGTTTAGAAAACCAACTCAAAGCTAAGCCTTACGAACGAACAATCAGCGAATTGCGTCGTTGGTTGCGTAATCCAAGCTTTAGCCAAGAAACCCTGATACGTGAATTGGATACCGTTACCCTAAACGATGTGCTAGCGTTTAATCAGCGTTTACAAAACTCTTTGTATGCCGATATTTACGTTCATGGCACTCTTGAACCAGAAGCTGCAGAGGCTATTAGCAAGGTTATTAAAGAGGCTTATCAGCCAGCGGGTGAGCGCATAGAACCTGCTAAGATTAGCCACATTTCTAATAATCAAGCTGCTAATAATCAAGCTGCTAATAATCAAGGTGCTAATAATCAAGCTAGCAATCAATATTTACAAACTATCTCACAACAACACCCAGACAGCGCCATTAGCCTGTATATTCAAGGTCAGCAATTTGATCCAATGACATCCGATAAAGCCCGTGCTCATTATGCGTTGCTGGCACAAATTGTTAGTACACCTTATTACCAATGGATAAGAACCGAGAAAAAGATGGGATACATTGTCTCGGCTTCGCCCTTCCCACAAAATGCTGTACCAGGGTTGATCTTTATTGTGCAATCACCCAACGCCAGTGCAAATGCCATTATGCAAGAAACTGAATTATTTTTTAATGATTTCAGCTCACACTTAGCGTCCTTAACACCCGCAGCTTTTGAAGATCATAAGCAGGGGCTAATCAGCCGTCTGGTAAGCAAAAAGAAAAATATGTCAGAGAAAGTCGGCCATTTTTGGCACAACATTGAAGTTAACCGCCTAACCTTTGATACCAATGAGGCCATTGCTCAGCAGGTGGCAAACATCGAGCTGGCCGACATTCAAAGCTTGTATCAAAAGAGTGTACTCAATAACCAAGACCCGCGCTTGTTATTTGCTCACAGCATTGATTTACCAGAAAACTGGCAAGCGCTAACAACACTTAATAAAGACGAACTGCAAAAAAAATAAGCAAATACAACTTAGTTGGTACAAGACAGTTAATTCAAGACCGTTAATTCAAGAAAGTGAATTCAAGACAGATAAAACGACTTATCGATTTCAATAAGTCGTTTTTTTAACCTACAACAATAATGAGCTTCTTGGGTCACCATTTATTGTCATGGCAGCCACCAAAGAATACCGAAGGAAACCAGCGGCGGTGGTTATATGATTATGAATCCACAGCTGAATCTGCTCCTGCTGATCTTCTTTATTTGCTATGTGCGCGGCAAACCCTTGTAAGCGTAATTCTACTTTATGTTTGGCGAATTTTGTTTTGCTAGGGTCAGTAACCATTATGGTTAATGCTTGCTTATCGAAGTTCCAATCAAATACACAAAACATTGAATCATCTTCGATGTTGTCATCGAGTAATTCAAAAGCGTATTCAGCTGCATCTAAAACTGCTTGTTTTATATCGCTCTCTTGCTCACTCGCATTGACCCCACGGTGATAATATTGACTATCAACTTCCCACTTCACAATAAACTCCTAATTCTCAAATTTTGATTGTAGCCAAAGTTTTAGCTACTGATTTTAACTGCTGATTTTCATTCTTTGCTGCCAAAGATCAACTTTATCCAACACCAACGCTTCTAAGTACGATTCGATTGCGGCTTGCATATCATCGGTTTTTTTAATGCGTTTTATCGTAAAAAACAACTCATTAGCTTGCGGATAAGATTGCCGCATTTGACTTAACCATTGTTTCACTCGGCTAGAATAATGATGGCCCTTTGAACCAATCACTTGCACTTTGCGATAATTTAAAATCATTTCGACCACAGCAAGCCAGCTCATTTTGTCACTGATTCCTGCCACAACCGCTGCTAAATTGGGGGTTGCTAATGCTCCGCGACCAATCATTAAATCGTTGCAAGCCGATAGCTCGCGGCATTTAAGCGCATCTTCTTTGTTCCATATTTCTCCATTAGCAATAATAGAAAATTGCTTACCCTCTTTTGCTAAACGCTGTTTAACCTGGGCAATATAATGCCACTTAATCGCCTCTGCTTTATAACCGTCTTCTTTCGTGCGAGCGTGAATGGTCAATTCATCCGCGCCTGCTTGAATAATGGCATCTACAATTTCATGCACATGATCGGGCGTATCCCACCCTAAGCGAATTTTTACCGACAAGGTTTTATGACTAGGAATGGCAGAGCGCATGGAGCGCACTGCACTATGAATCAATTCGGGTTCTTTTAATAATACTGCGCCACCCTTATTTTTATTCACGGTTTTGGCAGGACAGCCCAAGTTAAGATCAATGCCATGAGAGCCCAACTCAATCGCACGTTGAGCGTTCATTGCTAAAGTATCAGGATCCGAACCTAACAGTTGTAAACGCACCGGCACACCACATGGTGTAAGCCCCTGATTTTCAAGCTCGGGAGCTAACTGGTAAAAAGTTCTAGGGGGCAAAAGCTGCTTATTGGATACACGCAAAAACTCGGTAATGCACAAGTCATAGCCACCTAAATCGGTGAGTAGTTCTCGAACAGTATGGTCCATAACCCCTTCAAGAGGTGCTAAAACAAGGCGCATATATAAAGGATCCGCAGCGGCAGAGGCTAAAACCGTGATCATATCAATTTCACAGCATTAGGTAAAAAGTGATTGAGCATGAAAGAACATTTAAAAGCTGTTTCTCAACATGGCGAATCTTGTTAATCTGTTGTCAATCATTTTAAAAATAAAAAGGATCGTGCAATGAGCACTCAATTTGATGTTGTTGTATTTGGTGCCACCAGCTTTGTTGGCCAAATTTTAGTTAAATACCTAGGCAACACTTTTAATAATGAAGGCCAAGAATCTTTAAATTGGGCAGTCGCTGGTCGATCGCAAGCTAAGCTAGATCAAGTTAAGGAAAGCAGTGGTCAAACTCACATTCCCAGTATGATTGCTGATGCCGGTGATGAAGAAGCCATTAAAACTATGTGTGCCCAAGCCAAGGTGATTATTTCGACGGTAGGGCCTTATGCGCTTTATGGTGAAACACTTGTTAAAGTTTGCGCCGAAACAGGCACGGATTACTGCGACCTTACCGGTGAAGTGCAATGGATTGATCGTATGCTGAATAAATACGAAGCCAGCGCCAAAGCCAGTGGTGCACGTATTGTTCATTGCAGCGGTTTTGACTCAATCCCCTCCGACATGGGAGTTTATTTCACCCAACGCGAAGCTAAAAATCGCTTAGGTGATTACTGCAATAAAGTAGCTATGCGGGTAAAAGCCGCCAAAGGGGGTGCATCGGGTGGCACTATCGCCAGCATGATCAACATCACTCAAGAAGCAACCAAAGATTCGTCATTGCGTAAAAAACTAATGAATCCCTATCTTATCTGCCCTGCTAACCACGGTCACACCGCACGACAATTCGATACTAAAAAACCCACATTCGATAAAAACTTTAAAGGTTGGACTGCCCCTTTTATCATGGCGGCAATTAACACACGTATTGTATTCCGTTCAAATGCACTATTAGGCGGCTTATATGGCAAAGACTTTCAATACGACGAAGCCATGTTAGTAGGTAAAGGGCTAAAAGGTCGCTTAACCGCTACTGCGATTGTCGGTGGCTTAGGTGCTTTTTTGGTAGGAGCTGCGTTAAAACCTTCACGCTGGTTACTCGAAAACTATATTTTACCCAAGCCAGGTGAAGGCCCAAGCCCAAAACAACAAATTGAAGGCTATTACGACATTCGTTTCATTGGCAAAACCCCATCCGGTAAAGAAATTCATACTAAAGTGGTTGGTCAAGGTGACCCAGGGTACGGCTCCACCAGCAAAATGCTTGGTCAAGTCGGTGCATGTTTAGCCTTAGACACTGAATTATTAGCCGATAAAGAAGGTGGGTTTTGGACCACATCGACCTTATTGGGTGATCGTTTAATTGAACGTCTAGAGCAAGACGCTGACCTTAAATTTGAAGTACTGAGCTAATTTCAAATATTGGGATTAGATAGCGGATTTGATTGTGGCGTTATAGACCATCAGACCCCAGGGATGGGGTCTATGAGCCTACAAGGATGTATTCACGGCGTGTCGTATAACACCATAATCAATAACGATATCGTCTTAGGATTTAAAAAAGCAAATCTCGCAAGCCACTAGCACGCTCAACTCTAAAACTTACCCCGCGCTCCAACACATCTCGATTTGAATACAAACAAAAACTGCTTTTAGCGCGAGTAATCGCCGTATAAATTAATTCACGACTAATCACTGGTGAATGGCTTTCGGGCAATACTAAGGCCACATCGGTAAATTCCGAGCCTTGGCTTTTATGCACCGTCATGGCAAAGGCCGTTTCATGATCTGGTAAACGCGAAGGCAAAATCTTTCTCACCTTTCCATCAGCAATAAAACATACTCGCAGCTCTTTTTCTGCAGCCGCGCCTTTTGAATGAGAAGGCAAAACGGGCACCATCATGGCAATACCAATATCACCGTTAAATAAATTCAACTCATAATCATTGCGAGTAATCATCACTGGCCGACCTGAATACCAGCGCTGCTGCCCTGACTGATAGCTTGAAAGGGCTGCATCAACAGCCAACGTTAGCAACCCGCGTACCTGTAACAAAGACTGTATACGCTCATTTAAAGCCAATAAGCCAGATTTCCCTTGGCGTAAGGCACACAATAATTGAAAACGATTAAACAATTCTAATACCATCTCGGGGCCCTCGCCCTTTGCGATAGCATTTAAATAAATACCATAACCATTAACCACTTGCTGCTGCCAAGCTTGCTCTGCTTGTTTGACGTTGGCTTGTTCCGATTCTGTACGATCCAAAGAATACAAAGCGCTATACAAGTGAATATCGTTATACTGGGCAAAACTCTGTTCAATCTCATCATAACGGCCGGCGTTCACCGCACTGGCTAACTGACCAATACCCGAATCGCTGGTGAAACGATAACTCTTTCTAAGCTGAGTTAAACTGTTCGCCATTAACGGCGCATCGGCTTCTATGTAATTTTTTAAAAATCCGGCTTGTAGACCACACAAGCTCTCTAACTGCAGCGCCCTTTGCGTTTGTAAGCCATGAGCATGATAACCATTCACCATTACACCACTATCGCACAAATCCCCCAGCACACTGCCCGCTTCTACCGAGGCTAACTGATCTTTATCACCCAACAATATGAGCTTTGTATGATCAGCTAACGATTGCATTAGTTGCGCCATCATAGGTAAGTCCACCATTGAGGCTTCATCCACCACCACTAGATCATACGGTAAGGTCTTATTATGGTTATAAGAAAAACCATCCGGTCGCCAACCTAATAAACGATGAAGGGTAAAGCTACTAACAGGGATCTTTGCCGCTAAAGGAAAGCTTTCTGCTAGCTTAGTTTTTGCCGCTAAAATGGATTCAACCAAGCGTGCTGCTGCTTTTCCGGTTGGCGCCGCCAAAGCAATGCGTAAATCTGGCTGCTGGCTAATCAAGGCAGCTAGTAAACGCGTAACCGTGGTGGTTTTACCCGTACCAGGGCCACCAGTAATCACGCTAAAACGGTTTAAACAGGCATTCGCTGCCGCTAGCATTTGCCAATTAGGCTCAGAGGCAAAGCCAGTACTTTCAATGTATTTTTCAGGAAACAACTGCTGAAGTACTTCGCCTAATTCGGCCATTGGTGAATGTAAATGCGCCCTCTCTAACCGCGTTTTTATCGAGAAAAATACTTGCTGCTGGTAGAACCAATAGCGCGAAAAATACAAACGCCCTTGCATTAATACTAGTGGGTAATTAATCACCAAATCATAAGGATTTTGCTGTGTTAATTCTTTTAAGGCCATGTGATGCAGAGTAACAAATTCTGGCAAATAAGATGTCACCTGCTCTAGGCTAATACCCAACTTCTTTTGAATATCAAAAAGCTGCGCTATCTCAATACAGACTTCACCACGGGTTAATGCTTGGCTTAGTTTGATCACTAAATACGCATACACTTTAACAGCCGTTTCAGAATGAATACCACCATCCGATTTTTCTTTTGCAAGCATTTCGTTTTGGCATAAGGTATTTGCCAATTCTAAATCGATGGCTTTTAAATGCAGGCCCATTTCTTCATTAGCAAAGATAGTTTTTAACCAGGGTTTAAGATTTTTAGAATCCGTGATAGCTGAATTTGTCATTAAAATAACCCCAACTGTTGATTATCTGCTTTCGTCTCGACTGACGAGCCTAACAGCCAGGCTTTCCATTTATCTAATTGTGATTTTTGTGGGCGCGTAAAAAACACACCCTTGTTATCTAAAGTGTCATTGGAATTGCTACTCATGCCACGTAAGAAAAAATAATATACCCCACCAAAATGGGTTTCATAATCGTAATTGGTAATGCGTCGACTTAAATATTGATCCACTGCAATGCTGTAAATCCAGTACTGTAAATCGTATTGATGATGCTCCATCGCGGCTTGTAATGCTTCTGGGTGATAATCTTCAATAGTATCCCCTAAATAATTCGACTTATAATCCGCCACATAATAGCGGCCTTCATGGCGAAAAATTAAATCAATAAATCCCTTTAATTGTCCTCGCATAGGTTCAAACGCTAACCTGCGACCTTTTAATAATGGCATCACTCCCGATGCACGAATCTCCGTCATAGGCAAATAAAATTCCATTTCAACTAAACGATTTTTCTCACTAATATCGGCCAAACAACATTGGGCGTCGGCTAGCGGCTTAGTAACCACCTGCTGCATCCAGTTAATCGTCATTGGCACAAGCTCGGGATTAATACCATAATAGGTTAATTGCTTTTTCACCTGATCCTCTAAAGTATCATGGCTGATAAAATCCCAATTTTCTAAAATCCCGTGCAAACAAGTGCCAGGGCCTGCACCTCTTGGAAAATCAAAGGGAGTCAGTTGTGTGCTTTTATCTGAGCTTTTATCTGAGCTTTCACTAACATCATTGATATGTATTTCGGTATTTGGTTGTTTAACAAGAGAGGCTACATTGTCTGCCACATCTTCCGCATCCATATCAAATGAAGTATCTGTCTGCACTACACTTACACGGCTATCTAATTTAGCCAATTGGCTGTAACTGGTTAAGCGCCAATTATCCCAAACTTTACCTTTAAATTTCGCAAAGCTAAGCACAGGTTTTTCAGCAGTATCAACTTTAGCTAATACAGGAACAGAATCTAACTGAGTTAACCAATCATTGTAATAAGACAGCGCCAATTTACCTTCGCCGATCACATCACTAAAACGCTCTGTTAGTGCATCAATACTGACGTCTTTTTGTTCCAATAAATAACCAATCGCAGAATTGAGTAATATCCCCTTAGATCTATTTTGAATGTTTTCTATTTGTACAAAGCAGGCTTGCTCAGCTCGTGTTAATGCCACGTATAACAAACGCATGGCTTCTGCTCGCACTTCGTTTATGTGCTTTTTCTTCGCTGCTTCATTAGGCTTGGTATCAATCGTCAGCACGGTTTCGGTACTATTTCTTCCTTCAGTGCCGTTTCCTTCAGTGCCGTTTCCTTCAGTGCCGTTTTCTTTGCTGCTATCTTCTTTAGTATCAGCGCTATTAGTTCTCAGATCGCTGTGATAGATAACTCCGTGCCTTGTCGTCGTATTGTCTTCGTCCCACATAAAAGGTAAAAACACCACGGGGTATTGCAAACCTTTACTCTTATGAATAGTCACTATCTGCACTAGGTTAGCATCACTTTCTAAACGTATTTGCTGCTCTTCTGACTGATGCAACAGGGCATTCTGGCAGCGCTCGGTATACCAACGCAACAAGGTTAATAATCCTTTACCATCAGTATTATAAAACCCCGACTTAATGCCTAGCTCGCTACTGGCTTGCTGCAAAATCTCACCAAGATGCAAAAAGTTAGTCAGCTTACGTTCGCCATCTACTTGCTTGCGCAATCTTACTGCCAGCATTTCTTCTGTATTAGCATCATTACAACTATCGGTAGCGGTATCGATATTGGTCAATCTCTTCAACAGCGCCATGATAAACGCCATTACACCACGTTGATTAAAACGCTCACGTAATTCATATAAAAAAGACAGTTCAGCTTCCCACAGTACTTCATCATTTAATAACGACGACAAATAATGGGCATCATAAGCCAAGCTTTCACAGGCCAGTGCACTGCGGAATAAACGTTCGTTTTGTGGTTCTGCAATCGCTGCCAGCCAACGTAATAAGTCCCGCGCTTCTAACGAATTTAAAACACTGTCACGAGATAAAAATACACTATTAATACCGTATTTTTTCAGGTTTTCTTTAACCAGTTTTGCTTGTTTTCGATTGTGTACCAGTACCGCAATATCACCAGCACTAAGCGCTTGTGAATCTGAATTGTGTTTGTTTTTTAAGCAACCTTTTAATAACAGTTGCTGAATACTTTTGGCACACATCTGAGCAGCGTTATAACGGCCATGATCTCGATTCACAACTTCAGAGTTGAGCAATAAAGTTAAAGGCGCAGGTTTGTTTTTCTGCGTGGCTGTATTTTTGGCAACCGAGTCTCGATAATGAAAATAGCCAGCATCAGATTTTTCGGCAGATAAAACAGGCTGAAATTCGATCTTACCAGGCAAGACAAAAGGTTCATTATGGCGAGCAAATAACGTATTGGTCGCGGCCACCAAATCGCTATGGCTGCGCCAGTTTTTATTTAAAGTAAAACGACTGTCAGCGCTCAGAGCTTGCGCCGCTTTTAAATAGGTAAAAATATCAGCGCCACGAAAACTATAAATTGCCTGCTTCGGGTCACCAATCATATATAAGCCAGAACGGTCTTCTTTGCTATAAACCTGATTAAAAATTTCATACTGCAAACTATCGGTATCTTGAAATTCATCAATCATGGCAAATGGATATTGCTGACGAATATGATCGGCCAACGCTTCACCGTGTGAACCGCGTAAAGCATTAGCCAGTAAGCGTAATAAATCATCAGGATTCATTAAATTGGCTTGCTCCATGGATGCCCAAAATTTCGTTTTTACTTGTACCAACATATGGTGAGGCAATACGGCAACCATATCGTCGCAGTGTTGTGCTAGCTGATCGATTAAACGAAAAGCTTTATGTTCTGGCGCTGCACCCTTTATAGTCTTTTCGAATAAATTTTCCTGCCCAAGGGCCAGCACATCTTCAGGAATGGATCCGCTAAAATGAGCATTAGCAAAAAATGTTTTAGCTGCTTTTATACGCTTAGGGCGAGTGACCTTGGTAAAACTTTTTTTACTAATGCCAGAACCTTCAATTAAGTCGTTTGCGTCCTGTTCTGCAAAACTTTGCCATTCTTTAGCCGCAACTTCAAAGCTCTTTTTAGCTTGCTGCCAAGCACTAGAAAAATTTAAATTTGGCTTAGCTTTTGGAAGTAACTGAATATTTTCTTGCTGTAACCAACCTTTAACTTTCCAAAAAATATCTTCTGGACTTTTAACATTGTTTAGCAGCGCGGCCAACTCATCATGCTTCATGTTGTAAGCCAGTTCACGCCAGTAATCTTGCGCTGCACGGCGCAAATATTCTTGAGCATCCAAAATCATTTCTGACTCAAAACCTACCCCACTGTCAAAGGCGAACTGTTTTAAAATACGCTGACAAAAACCATGAATAGTAAACACAGACGACTCGTCCATTTGGGCTAAGTTTGCTTGCAGCCACTCTGTGAGTTTGCGTTTTTTAGGGTAATCCTCACTGAAAAAATTATCTTTTGTACAAGCAATTAAAGCTTTGATATAAGGATCTACCTGATCATTGCTGTCTTCAGGGTCTTGCTCAAGGCGCAATACATCTTCATATAACTGACGGATTCGATCACGTATTCGACCGCGTAATTCTTCGGTTGCGGCGCGAGTAAAAGTCACTACTAAAATACGATCAACGGGTTTTAAACCTAAGGCATGATCACCCAATAGTACGCGTAAGTATAAGTTAGCAATGGTATAGGTTTTACCCGTACCCGCACTGGCTTCTATTAAACGTTTGCCTAAAAGAGGAAAGCTTTCAGCTTGCAGAATCTTCATGACTAGCTTTCTCCTTTTTTAGCAGATTTTTCAGCAGATGCTGAAGCAACATCATCATCGTTAACTAAATAATCAAATAAGGGCGCTAATGTTTTTTCCCATAATGGCGTATGCTCCATTAAGAACTCGACAGCATTGCTATTAATAGCTTCACCAAAACAGCGTTGGACAAACTCATTATTTATTTCACTAAACTCGCTGTCTTGAGATTTGCCTAATACCTCCAGCTTTTTCTCATCGTTCTTTGTAGCCAAGTAAGTCATTGCTAATTTTAAAAAGAAAGGTTGTGGTTGCTGGTGACAAAGATTCATAAACTCAATCAGCCCTAACAAATAGCTTTGAGCCATATTTTCGGAAACTGGAGAGAATTCACAACGATCAATCACATCAATTTTATTTTTACCTCGAAGCTTTTGTGAAATACCAAAGCCAACACTAGTACTAACAGATAAACCAGCAGCGCAGGCAAAAAGATGCTCTAACCATAAGTTAACGACCTGTTTTTCCCTAAAGGCACCGCTACGATAATGTAAAATTTTATACTTACCGTCTTGTTCAATTAAATGCTCTAAGTGACCATTTAATTGATAGCTTTCATTTAAATGCTGCTTATCATTCTGATTTTGTATCAATGAGATAGCTTCAAAATTTACAGAAAAACTTTGCGGTGATAATTTTTCTGAGCCAGATAGCAACTGATGTATCGCCTCAATTAACGGCGTCGTACGCTTTTCACTTTTATTTATTAAGTGATCGGCAAAATTAGCAACCGGCAAATGACCTAATGATTTTTGTTGTTGCTTAAATACATCGAGGTCAAAATCCTTATTACCCACTAACTGAGTATGTAATAGTGATTCGTTAAGCAAATACGACTGTAAATTATCTAACTCAAAAGGCTCATCGACTTCAACTTCATCCCAATATTGGGTTAAGTTAACGTTTAAGCGACGTTGAATAAAAAACTTACAAGGATTGTTTAAGCAATGTTTAATATCCTCAAGTTCTGGGTTCAAGCGAATGCTGCTATCACGGTCATCTGCTAATGGCGATGATACAAAACTAGACGACGAGTTATGATTATCAGTTAGAACTTCCTCACTCGCTTGCGCCACTTGTTGCCACAATGCTTGATAACCTAGCTCGAATGGTTTTGTGGGCACAAAATAATCACAATTAAATGGCTGCAACTTTTGTTCGGTGATCAGATAATTGCGCAATTTTATTTCACTGTCTGCATGTGGCAGTGCTTCATCACCGTTCAAAACATAGCCATTGGCAATATAGTCGATTAATTCACTCACCAAAACACACGGCTGCAACTCTGTGTTCTCTCGGCTGTCACGTCCACGATAGCTGATATACAGTTTTTCTTGCGCAGCAACCACCGCCTCTAAAAACAAATAGCGATCGTCTTCACGACGTGAGCGATCACCGCGGCGATATTCACCTTGCGCCATTAGATCAAAACCTTGCGGAGGCACACGGCGAGGATAATCCTCATCGTTCATCCCTAACATGCACACAATTCTAAAAGGAATACTGCGCATTGGCATTAAAGTACAAAAGTTAACTGGCCCAGATAAAAAACGCTGCCAACCGACCTGCTTACCTAAACAAGTGCTGAGGTATTGCAGCACAACGCCATGACTTAGCGAATCTTCTGCGCACAGGGTAAATCCCGCTTCAAGTAATTCTTCCCGCCAAGTCTGAAGTTGATCACGTATTTTTTGCAATACAACCTGATCATTTAAACCTTTATCGTCCTGCGCTTGCTGGGGATAAAAATCACTAATTAACTGCAATAATAAGTCTTGCCACTGCTGTGAAGTTAACAACTGTTTAGAATTTAAAGTCTGATACCAATAATCGAGCTGATCGATAAAGGCCATCAATTTACCCAGCAATTCAGCTTGACTGCCGGTGACACTAGCCACAGGCCAAAACTGATTTAAAGCCTGTGCGTTATCGGGCATAACTAAACCCAATAGCAATTGCTGTAAGCCTTTAAACCAAGTATTTTCGCTCCAACTTGGCAAACCTAAATCAGTACGATGTTTTTCATCTAACCCCCAGCGAATATTAGCTTTACTCAGCCACTGCTTCACTTGATCTAATTCGTTTAGTTCAATCTGAAATTGTTGGCTAATAGCAGGGACTTCTAACAATTCAATAACATCAGTAATGGTTAAACGGCTACTGGGAAGTTGTAGCAAACGCAAAAACGAATCAATAATGAGGTTTTCTTTATTCAACGCCTGATCCGCAATTGCCCAAGGAATGCGCTGATCATCACTAGCACTCCCAAACACTGCTTCGATATAAGGTGCATACACTTCGATATCCGGCACCATCACTAAAATATCGCGAGGTTTTAATGGATCTTCATTATGCTTATCCAATGCATCACGATCAAACCAACCTAGCATCTGATCAAACAGTGTCTGCACTTCTCTAAGCGGCGAGTGAGCACTAACCATTTGAATACTTTGGTCTCCAGTGTCGATAACACACTTATCCTGGCTGTTTTCAAGTGCCTTAGGACCAAATGCGGCTTTACTGCGGTTTTTTAATTCTAAAAAGTCATACTGTATATTTTCCAGCAAATTCTTTTGCTTAAATTCACTGCCTATTTCTTTAAACGCCTCAATATCTTGAAAGTAAGTATCAAAGCCACCATCATTTACGGTTTCGTGGGCTAAGGTCATAAAATCCCGGCCAAGTTTACCCCAAGACGCTAATAATGGATTACCGACAGTAAAGTAATTGTCTGCACTAGCATCTTTTAGCATCAGTTTGGCACGAGTTTTTTCACTAACAATGTCCCCCCAATAATTACGACAAGGGTTTAATAGAAAGAAATGGACATCAATGTATTGGCTAATCGCATTTAAAACCTGCCAATATGTACCAGGCAGCGCTGCTATACCAAATACAAAGATACGCGCCGGTTTATCATGAGTAGTTGTTGGTAAGAAATTCTTAAGACCTTCGTGGCCTTCACCCATTATATCGGCTAAATTATCGGTTAACCGAGCACGATGAAATAAGCTATGCCCAAGCTGTTCACTGTCTTTAACTAACCTACGCCACAATTCTGGCTGCCAAGGTTGATGACTCACATCACCGCCTGCAATGTCATCTTCGCCAGATTCCCAAGCCAATAGCCAATCTGGGCGATATACTAGATATTGATCAAACGTATCGGCTATTTTATCAGCTAAGGCATACACCTTTTTTTGATCAATCTCTTCGCCGATAACTCTCGGAGCTAAATAGTGTGCAATGGGAGAGAATAGGGTCTTAGAGGCTTCATCAACGTCGTGTTGATCAATAATAAGAGTCGGTAATAAACGCATTAATTTCCACGTCATCAACTCTTTTTCAAAATGAGATTTCTTAGGTAGATCAGGTTTAACAGCGTTGTATACTTTCCAAACAAAGCTCGACGGCAAAGGAAATTCAATATTAGCTGCAATGCCTAAGGATTCAGCAATTTGAAGTTTAAGCCAATGTGCCATACCTTGGCTTTGCACTAATATCTGCTCGGGGATAAAAGGATCATTATCACCTTGCTGCATTTCATGAACAAGCAACTCTTTTAAAACATCAAGATCATTGGAATGGTAAAGTCTGAACATCCGTGCGCCACGCTAGAAAAATTACAAATAGTGATAACAAACAGCAAAAAACCAATTTATCATTTATCCAAAGCATAATCTGCAAATAAGCCAGACAATACCCAATTTTTTAACCCCAACTATTAACCCTAAGATGAAAACCCGCAAGCTAAAGAATTTTGATAGTTTTATGTAAAGATATACTGAATACCCTTTGGGCATTCATTCACATAATGTTACTATTCAGGGATAAACCTACATAATAAATACAAAAATAATTTAATAGGTAATGATATGAATGCATTAAACAGACTAGGTGCAGCAATAGCAGTTAGCTCGCTAAGTCTTGCTATGCTTGGTTGCGGTGGACAAGGCGGATCATCTAGCCAAACATCACAAGCCAATACACAAAATAACGTTGACGTTGCCAGCGCTAATACACAAATGCGCACTCCTATTAGTAGCCTTTCTGTATCTGACTACTCTTTAAACAAGTGCATTCAGAGCACTGGTCGCGAGTTCGTAGAGGACATTACAGCGTTAGTGTGCAATAACCAAGGTGTACAGACACTAGAAGGTATTGAACAACTGACCGAATTGAAATTGTTGCACCTAAGCTTCAATAATATTCAAGACATTACCCCATTAGTAGAGCTTACAAAACTACAGAGCCTTTATTTAAGTGGTAACCAAATTTATGACCTAGATGCAATCAGTTCGTTAACTGAACTTACCGAGCTAGGCATCCAAAAAAACTACGTACAAGACCTAAGCCCACTGCAATCAATGACTTCATTAAAATCATTGCATGCACACAGCAACCAAATTCGAGATTTTACTATTCTTAGTGAATTACAGCTTTCTCAACTGTCTGGTCAAAGCCAACAAGAAAGTTAAACATTCAGTTTTAGTATACTAACTGCTTTCTTAGAGCCCTTAATAAACGTATTTATTAAGGGCTTTTTTTATACCTATAAATAACTAAGAGTAAATAACTAAGAATAAATAACTAGAGCTCATACATGAAAACAAAGAACAAAAAAAGGCCCTTTTTAGAAACTAAAAAGGGCCTTTAATTTATAACACTATTTATTTAAGCTGGTTATCTAGAGCTGTCTATTAATAGTATTGAAATACCAATAATTGACTCAACCAAAAATTTAATAATAGTTATTACTCTGAGGATATTTAGCATTGTTAGGGTGATTAGTAAAATAGTTATCCGGGTGTAAAGGTTTTGCCGTTTTACCCTGAAGCCCAGAAATTCGATTAAATTCAGCCAAACTAGCAGCTGTATAAGTACTTTCTCCCGATATACCCTCAAGCACTGGAGAACCATTCTTAGTTAAATTTAAAGCCCCCAGGTTAAACCAGAAACCTGCTTTTGCAGTCTCATAATCGAACTTAACAGTCTCTGTGCCTGAGTTGGGATTAGACTTATCCTTAAGAACCTCAACCGTATCTGATGGGTATGTAACATCTTTACTTTGCACTGAAAGCCAAACTACTGGCGAATCATCTAATACCAAATTTTGTATTGGAAACAACTGAGCTTGCGGTGAAGATTCAGCAATACCAGCAGCATCCGCTACGTTTCCACAAACAAGAGATGAACCCTCACAAGGAGCTACTAAGGTTTTAGTTGGATCAACATCAATAAAGCCTGGTGTACGCACCCCACCTAAATAAGGAGCAAATGTAAAATCAGACTCGCCCACAGGAATTCCTATAATTGTCCCCGCATCAACATGTACATCGATCACTGGGCGAATAAAACCAGACACAGCATCAATAGCCTGCCCTTGCACCCCCGATGAAGAGCCAAAACCAATACGCAAGCCGGCAATTTTTCTCACTCCTCCAGTATCATCATGGGCGAACTGGATAAAAGGTTTTTTAATAATGAAATCTTCCAATGTTTCTGTGCCATCAGGATTTTCAATAACTCGACCAAACGTCATATCGCGAAGACGTATATCAGTATCTGATGTACGCTCAAATCCCGATTTAAAAATGTCACCCCTTGTAAAAGGCGCACTATTTTTATAATGGTCTCCTGAAATAATAGCCGCTAACGCAGCAGCTGATTTTTCACTACCACTCAAACCAATAAGATCACCATGAACTAGAGCAGAAGCACTAAACGGAGAACCATCAGAGGTGTAATCATCAATACCACCACATTTATCTTCAGTACAATTCCATGAGTTAAAAGGATCAGTCGCGAGTGTATTATCACAGAAACGCCCCTTCTGCCCAGCCATACAGGTGTTACCACCCTGACGATAATAGCGACCGACATTCAACTCATCGATATTAACGTTCATGGCTATTTCTAAGCCTAAGGTTAGCTTAGTAAAGGTTATACCTTCTGAATTAGGAACCGTATCTTCTTCGATTTTAAACAAAGCCTGCCCTGTCACTTGACCAAGCGCCTCATCACTTAAGGCATTGTCGCTTAAAGCCGTTAAATCGGCTGAGCTTTGCAAAGAAACAGACAGGAAAAGTAATACAGAAACTGCTTGTAGATTTTTAATTATAAAATTTTTCATAGTCATATTAATCCACAATAAACAAAGAAATTTGGGTATTAGCAGGCATGCTTAACTCGCCATTCATCTCTAAGCCCATTAAAAAGGTACTAGAATTAACGCCAGGAGTAGGGTTAACCTCTTCCGTACTGGAAATATATATCCCAGTTGTTTTAAGGTTGGTTGCCGTAATCTTTTTAGGTAAGGTCCACTGCAACGCAGACTTGCCAGAATTTTTAAGATCGGATACTA